>OBEQ012658481.1_pt1 | contig 22308 bp, 18 predicted proteins | sample 1670901 | NCBI WGS metagenome assembly OBEQ01 (sample SAMEA104232315, study PRJEB22302) | groundwater metagenome | biome: forest; feature: aquifer; material: groundwater | place: USA | collected 2011-08-07 | depth 5.4 m
GAAGTGCCGGTTAATGGCATGGGTGTCTTACTCAACATAGATACACCAGAAGACTATCAAACATATATTTTGAAAAGTAATGTATGATAAGCGTTGAAGAAACATTAAGAGTTATTCTTAGTGAAGTCAAACCGTTTGGAATCACCACAGTGTATTTTGAAAACGCGTTGGGACATGTTCTATCAGAGGATATTGTTGCTGGCGAGGATATTCCTCCTTTCGATAACTCTGCTATGGATGGTTATGCAGTTCACGCAGAAGATACAATGAGTATTTCTTCCATTATCCATGTCATTGATGAAATTCCCGCAGGATCCGTATCGAAAAAAGTACTTCAACGCGGCGAAGCGATGTCAATTATGACCGGAGCGCCAATACCGGAAGGATGTGATGCTGTTATTCAAATCGAGTGGGTTGAACGTATCAATCAGAATAGTATCAATCCTCTTCGAGCTATCGTCAAAGGGCATAATATTCGAAAAGCAGGGAAAGATGCCGCAATGGGTACAGTAGTATTAAAAGCCGGGACTGCGATTCGTCCACAAGAAATAGGAGTTTTAGCTTCTTTAGGTAAAGAATTTGTTCAAATAGTTCGTCCACCTTCTGTTGCAATATTAGCAACAGGTGATGAACTTATTAGCATCAAGAAGCCGCTATCACCCGGAAAAATCAGAAATAGCAATCTTTTTGTACTGAAAGCATTGTTGAGGCAATTAGGTTGTGAGGTAATAGATTTAGGTATTAGTAGGGATGATAAACAAGAATTAACCGATAAAATCAAGCAAGGCTTACTTGCAGATATTTTAATTACATCGGGGGGCGTTTCAGTCGGAACGTATGATTTTGTTCTTGAGATATTTACTTCACTTGGGATAGAACAAAAACTTTGGAAAGTGAATATTAAGCCGGGAATGCCATTCATGTTTGGGATGTATCAATCAAAACCCGTTTTTGCTCTTCCGGGTAACCCAGTTTCTACCTATGTAACATTTATACAATTTGTGAAGCCGGCTCTTCTTGCAATGAAAGGGCAGCAAAATATTATTCCAATTACCCTTCAAGCTATATTGAAGGAACCGATAAAAAAAAATGATGGTAAACGCCATTTTATAAGGGGAATACTTGAAGTTGAGAATGATACGTTAACGGTAAGTTCGACGGGCGCACAAGTATCCAATATGTTGACATCACTCTCAAAAGCAAACTGTTTGATTATAATCCCTGAAAATGCTGAATTGCTAAACATAGGAGATAGCGTGAAGGTTGAGTTGATATGACAATTCAAGTAAAATTATTTGCAATAATTCGCGATGTTGTAGGTTCAGATGAGCTTACACTTGAACTACCTGAGAACAGTTATGCTTCAAATGTACTTGAGAGAATAATTCAAGAGTATCCTCAAGTAGCTGATTGGAAAGATGTGGTACGATTAGCAGTTAATCGTGAGTATGTACTACATGAACACAAGATATTTCAGGGTGATGAAGTGGCAGTAATTCCTCCTGTGAGTGGTGGGTAATGATCAAAATTGTAAAGATCCCTATAGATATAGCCGAGGTAATAAAAAGCGTTTCTAATCCTAAGGCAGGCGCAATAGATGCCTTTATTGGCACTACACGCGATAATTTTGAAGGAAAACCTGTTTTGTTCCTTGAATACGAAGCATATGAGGAAATGGCGCTTTTTACTATACAAAAGCTGGTTGATGAAGCATTTTCTAAATGGAACTTGTGTTCAGTATCTCTTGTTCATAGAGTGGGCAGGGTAGATATAGGGGATGTTAGCATTGTAATAGCAGTTTCTTCCCCTCATAGGAACGAAGCATTTGAAGCGTGTCGGTTTTTGATTGATAATGTTAAAAAAACTGTCCCAATTTGGAAAAAAGAGCATTTTGAAGGGAAAAATACCTGGGTTGGTAGTGAAAAAAGGTAAAAACCGAGAAATTTCTTAAAAATCACGATTTTGTAACTTGCTTAAAATAATTTTTGAAACATAGGAAACTTTATAATACACTTGTAGTGTTTACAACACTACAGAGTTCATTATTTCAACATTAAATTCATTATTACATACACAAATTAAGGAAAGCACCATGAAAAAATTAGTATCATTTGTTATTATTCTTGCAATTATTGCAGCTCAAACAGTAGTATTTGCACAGGATAAGGCAGCAACCCCGGCAGAAAAACCGGCTACCGAGAAGAAGATGGAAAAGAAAGCCGAAAAAGCTGAAAAAAAGGCTGATAAGATGGAAAAGAAAGCCGCAGTAGCAGAAAAGAAAGCTGATAAAGCAGAAAAGAAAGCCGCAGTAGCTGAAAAGAAATCTGACAAAATGGAAAAGAAGATGGACAAGATGGAAAAAGAAAAGAAAGCCGAGAAGAAAGCTTCCAAAGAAAAGAAAGAAAAAGAAGCAGAAGGCGACAAGAAGTAAGTAACTTCTTTCCAACTACAATGTAGTAGTAAAAAGGCGATGTTGAATAGACATCGCCTTTTCTTTTTACTTTATTTGTACCTTTGTTAAGGTAACCCAAGCACTATATGCAATGACGCAAGGATACTTTGCTGTGTAACAAATAATTCGGTAACCAAAGGTTGTTTCCATTCTCCCTTCATGGTGGATGCTTCACACTCGTAATAGTGATTCTCAGCAGTAAATAAAACATATCGTTTAAAGAGAGTACCTGAGTTGATTTCATAACTGCAAAATTCTTTCTCACCAAGTTTAAAGAGCCGTACATCCGTGACAAGACTTGAAGTATCTGTCATCGAAAACGACTGACTCATTTCTGCTAAAAATTCCAATCCTTCTTTAGCTACAATTTCTTTACTTTTCTGGTCAAGGTTCAACTCGCGGAATACAATACCGGCAGAGAGATCATTTCGCAAAAGCCAAACCTCAAGTGATTTTGCAATTGCAGTATCGGGGGAATAAAACCAACCCGATGGTATGTTCCCCGAAAATGAACCGGACCGGGAATCAAACGTAGTATTGGTTAATTGCGCAGTAATGGGATATTGAAGTTTCGGCGAGCAAGAAGAAAGAAGGAGAAGAAGAACAAAAAATAAGCAAAACGTTTTCAAGATTACTCAGCTATCCTTTGGAATTGCTCGGATTCTAAGGTAAACGTAAGTGATACTCGATGTGTATTTCCAAGCTGATCTTCGGAGTCAAATTTTGCAAAGGTATAATCAATATCAAGTTTAGGGAGGTGAATACCTGCTCCAATGTTGAGTGAGCCAATATCGCTGTATCCTATTCGTATTGCTGTGAAGTTTTGATACCCTATCTCGCCCCCAAAATGGAAATCCATGCTTGCAGGTCCAAGATGAGCCTGTGCTGAATACGAACGTCCCTCAAAACGTACATCTGTATCTATTGTTGGAATCAACCGAAAATCACCAATCTGATGAATATACGCGCAACCTAATTTTACTGTTGGTGTAAGAAATTCATTCGTTCCGGTATTCCATGCTATTAAGGTTGAAGTAACGTCTTGAATCGTTGCACCGAGTAAGAGATGTTCCGAGGCTTTATATTGACCGCCAAGATCAAACCCTATTCCTGTTGCTGAACCCGCATCCTGCACACGCCGAATGATTTTTACATTTGCGCCGTAAGAAAAATTTTCACTTTGATGCTTTGCATAAGAAAAATAAAATGCCCAATCCGCTGCGTTGAAGTAGGTTACGCGATTGGGATCCACGCGAACAAAATTTTGAACCTGATCGGGAGGAAGAAGATTCCCATTTGCATCAAGGCCCGCAAATTGTGTATTAGGAATATTATCAACGCCGAGGCGTATGACACTTATGCCTAATGTAGTTTTCACTCCTATGGGTAGAGCAAAAGCGGCATAATCATAATTTACTAATCCGGCAAAACGTTCATCATGCATGAGAGCAATTTGAGGGTATTGTAATTGAGATAATCCGGCAGGATTCCAGTATGAGGAAGTTACATCATTAGCAAGAGCAACATACGAACCACCTAAACCCAGCGCTCTTCCCCCCACACCGATTGCAATGAATTCGCCTGCATATTTTGCACCGGCAATTGCAAAAGTTGTTTGAGCAAGAAGAACAATTCCCAGTACAAGAATGAACATTCGCGATGAATATGTGAAAGTAAGTTTCATGACGATTCTATTCAATGACCTGACACTCGAATTCTTTCATTATGAGCTGAGCAATGGGATGCTGTAAAAGGTTTGATTTTCCGTTATTCTGAGTTGAGCTGTTTGTTTTATGATGTTCCCCATGTTCTTGATTCGATGGAGACATGCGCTGTTCTTCGTTCGTAACAATTGCATCTAATCGCACTTTAGCGCCATACACTTGCTCAGCCAGTGAAAATAAGAACTCGCGATTACGCTTAAAAGTTTCCAGATGAAAATCATCAGGACAGATTATCTTAAAACGGTTCTCTTTTACCTCAAGTAATTTACTCTCGCTTAACATCGTCCCGACATGAATTTTTTGCTTTCTGGCATCACTAACGAAGGTTTGCCACTTTTCGAACGCATCATCAATATTGATGGGAACAACGGATAGTTCCTGAGCCTGAGAAATGCTTAAAGCCGGCTTGCTTGTTTTTTCGGTCTTTATAAAATATTGAGCCAATGGCTCGCCTGATGCTTGAATGCTTCTATGCGAGGGTAAAGAATCAGGGACGAATTTGGATTGTACCGGCTTGGGAGCGTTTTTTTCTTGAGATTGAGAAATACCAAGGTATTCTTGTTCTCCGGAAAAACTCTTATTCGATGAGCCGGTACCTATTTTTTTTTTGAGTTCACCGAGTTGTTGAAGCAAATCGTTAATCTGGATACTTGTATCCATTTTTTGCATTTGTAACAATGCTATTTCAAGTTTGTAACGCGGCTGCTGGCTCCACTTAATAGCGCTTTCTGTCTCGTTTGCGATTTTAATAAGTCGTAATAAATCCGTTTCAGAAAACGAAGAGCATTCTTGTTGGTATCGGCTTTTATATGTCTCCGACGCTTCAATAAAATTAACCGACCCTGTTGATCTGGCAATAAGCATATTACGAAGATGTTCGATATACCCGTTGATAAATTCCTTGAAGTCGTACCCTTTGCTCATAATCTCTTCAACAAGTGAGAGCATTTTAGCTGATTCTTTAGACTTGATTAAAGAAGTAACCCGGAAGAAAAGTTCTTGGTCAACAATATTTAACGCTTGCATGATTTGCTGAGCATCTATTGTTGTTCCACAAAACGAGACAACCTGATCGAACAAACTCTGTGCGTCGCGCATAGAACCATCTGCCTTGTGAGCTAAGACAAATAATGCCTCGTTATCAATTGTTATCTCTTCGTTTTTTGCAATGTGTTGAAGCCGTGAAATAATTTCCTCAACGGTTACTCTGCGGAAATCGAAACGTTGGCATCGCGATAAAATGGTAAGCGGTACCTTATGAATTTCTGTTGTAGCAAAGATGAAGACGATGTAAGGGGGTGGTTCTTCTAATGTTTTCAAAAGAGCATTGAAGGCTTCTTTTGTTAACATGTGAACTTCGTCTATAATGTAAACTTTATATTTCCCCTTTGCCGGACCGTACCGAACAGCTTCTCGCAGTGAACGTATTTCTTCAATACCTCTATTGGAAGCGCCATCAATCTCAAAGACGTGAACACTTCTGCCTTCGGTGATTTCAGTGCAGAGTTCACACGTGTTATCAGGGTTATTATCAATAGGGTGGAGGCAATTAATTGCCTTTGCTAGGATGCGAGCTGTGGTTGTTTTTCCAACACCACGCGGTCCGCTGAAAAGGTACGCATGATGAAGCCGGTTTGAAGTAATCGCATTACGTAATGTTGTTGTAACATGCGATTGTCCGATGACTTCACCAAAAAGTATAGGACGCCATTTTCTGGCAGTAACGATATAGCTCACAGTGTATTTCTTCTTAATTTCAGTAAAAACGAGACGTTTTCCGTCTCAGGATACAATAAGATACTATTATTTCCCTTGATTCATCAAATGTTTTCCGAAAAATTCTTCTATACGTTTATACTCATCAAACCAGCTTTCGGGCTGTGTAAATGAGTGCGCTTCGTCAGGATACACCATTACTTCAAAGTCTTTTTTCCCTTTTTGTAACTTATCAATTAATTGTACAGCATCCTGAAAAAAGACATTATCATCAACCATACCGTGAAGTAACAGCACGGGTTTCTTCAAACTATCGACAAATGAGATTGGTGAACTGATTTTGTATGCGTCGGGATTAGTTTCCGGTTTTCCTAAGCGCGCTTCAGTGTACCATTGGTTATGACGGTAATAATTTTCCCAGCTTGTTACTGCGCGTAGTGCTGCGCCGCATGCATATTTATCGGAAAGCATTAATCCCATTAAACTCATAAAGCCGCCATAGCTTCCGCCATAAATCCCAACGTGTGCAGGATCTATATAGCCGAGTTTGGTAACATAATCTAACCCTTCAAGTTCATCCTGTAAATCTTTCCCGCCTAAGTGCATATACACATCCGAACGGAATTGTCTGCCATATCCGGCGCTACCGCGATATTCAACTTCCAGAACTACGTATCCTAATTGTGTTAACCGGTTATGAAACATGTATTCCCGGTAATAATAACTCCACCCTTTTTCGACATTTTGCAGATACCCCGCTCCATGAACAAATACAACTGTTGGGTATTTTTTTTGAGGATCGAAATTCGCTGGTTTGTAAATCATAGCAGGTACGGTTCTTCCATCGGAACTCTTAAATGAAATGATCTCAGGTGTTATCCAATGTCGTTTAGAAAATTCTTCAGGAATGGTATGTGTAATTTGCGTAACTTCCGGCTTAATGGGAATCATAAGCGATGTTCCCTCGTCAACCAATACCTGTGCCGAAGAATCATTGAGGTGTGTATTGATACGAACAAGTTCTGTAGGTTGAGTAAAATTGGAATGGCGCGCCAAAATAAACGAGGATGTTTTGGATAGAATAGGGTCTTCATAGCTTCCGATGGTATCGCTCAGAGCTTGAGCAGATCCTGTATTTAAATCAATATCATATACGAGCCATTGGTGGTGATTAAATTCATTGGCGAGGCAATATATATGATTTCCTTTGGGTTCGATATCAAACCAATGAATTTCCCATTCTCCCTCTGTTAATTGAGTAAGGTCTTTCCCTTCGGGGGAAATACTGTATAGATGATTCCACCCATCTTTTTCAGATGTAAATATGATTTCTCTACTGCCGGGCATCCATTTCATCATGGTTAACCCGCTTTCAATCCATGTCTTATCTGTTTCTTCGTAGATAAGTTTTGCTTTCCCGCTATCGGTATCGGCAACAAAGATTTCACGTTTATGCTGGTCGGCAGAAATTCGTTCGATTAATAATTTTGTACCATCAGGAGAAATTGTCATACCTCCGAGATAAAAAACACTATCACCCGGTAATGTCACCCAAATGGTTGCACCGGTATCTATAGGTGCAATACCGATTTGTGTTTTCCCAAGTCCGGCTTTGAATGAGCGTGTGGATACTTCTTTTCCTGTAAAGCGCGGGACAAGGAAATCTTTTAACCCATCTTCAATTGTTTCAGTGAATAATACTCGCTTGTTGGAAGGGAAGAAATCAACCATGTGAATGGATGTATTCTCAGAGGTTGGTTTTGCAATTTCGTACAGTGCAAGTTTCCACACCGATGCAACATATAACTTTCTATCAGAGAAAAATGCAAGTAAACGCCCGTTTGGCGACCACTTGAGACCACTTTCCCATGCATGAGTTTTGGTCATCCGTTCAAATGTTGTAAAACTTGTATCGGTGATGAAAATATCTCCGCTACGTGTGCAAGCCACCGAACGGCTATCAGGTGAAAGTTCAAGTTCTCCAACAGTGGAATCTACCGGAAGTTTGCGTAATCGTGAGCCATCCGAATTTACCATCCAATATCGGTAGTTATTTTGAGCATTATTATCCCACGAGAAAATAACATAATTCCCATCGGTGGATAAAATCGGGCTAACCGGTCTGGTTCCCGCAATATAAGGTTTCATAAAAATACGGTCTAACGGGAGAACCGAATCAGGAGCAGATTGACTAAATGATTGTGAAAAGAGCATAGCACAGAGGAACATGCATGCAACCGTGCGAGTGATATAAGCTGAAATCATAGGTTTTGGATAACTATTTCTAATTGTGAAAGTTCAATAAATAATATACAGAAGGAGCGAAAGACTTACAAAGGCGTGGCTCACATAAATGAGTGTTTGCTGTTACATCGAAATATCAGAAATTATCTCTTTTCTTCACGTTTTGGCAGATTTCAATGATTTTTGGCAATAACTCCCCCGATTTCCCTAATAGTGTTTCATCTGCAAACAGGGTAAGTTCTGTTGGCTCAATGTTAATTTCTACAATATATGCCCCTGCTCGTTTTGCTATCTGTGGTATAGAAGCCGCCGGATACACTATCGAGGATGTGCCAACAACAAAGCAAATGTCCGCAAATTCAGCGGCTTGAACGCTATTGTTCCATTCATCCTCTGGAAGCATTTCACCGAACCAAACCACATCGGGACGGATTAACCCTTTGCACGACATACAATGCGGGATTTCATCGGATTGTAAAATATTTTCGTTGGGGTAGAGTTTACCGCACCCAATACAATAATTACGTTCAATGTTCCCATGAAGTTCAAACACCGTTGTGCTTCCAGCGCGTCGGTGGAGGTTATCAATGTTTTGCGTTATGACTGAAACATGTTTGAAATATTGTTCCATCTCAGCGATTGCATAATGCCCCGCATTCGGCTGAACTGTTTGCATGATACGTTTTCGACTTTTGTACCATTCCCAAACTAATTCGGTGTTCCGCATGAACGCATCAAAATTTGCAAGTTCTTCCGGTTTCAATTTTTTCCAAATTCCATCTTCGCCACGAAATGTCGGAACTCCGCTTTCTGCAGAAATTCCGGCACCTGTAAATACAACAATATGTTCAGCGTTCTTTATTTTGTTTTGTAAAGTAGGGGAAATATTTGTTTTCATATCGGAAAATAAAATAAATGCACTTTGTAAAATTGTCTAAATGATATCTGTTGGGTATTACCCATAAGAACAAAGAATGGTAGGACAGGCATTCTTGCCTGTCGTCATTTAAATTATAGTACAGACTCGGCAGACAAGTCCCAAGGGGATGGCTTAGCCAAATGTCTGCCCTACCAATTTACCGAACAACCTCTAAACTGCTATGGTAACAATTCCAACCTATCCCACTTTTGTGCATGGATATAATTCCAATCTATCGAAACAGTCCGATAGCCGCCATTAAGCCAAAGAGGAATTTGGTCATTGTAATGGGTGTTCAACGCCTGACCTGATTGCCCAAGTTGATTCACCATGAATGCTTGTGAGGGATTTGCAAGGTCAATAATTTGGCGCATTGAAGGGGCAGAAAAGACATGAAATGGGTTATTAAGTTTGTAATCACCTTTTTTAATAGTTGTCGCTGATCCGCCATCCGGGAATGGACCAACATTGAACACTTTATCTAAGGGTTTGCGCGAGCCAAAGAGATGCGCAAATTCAATTTGATGTACTATTCCCCATTGCCAGTTTTTCATTTCAGCGCCAAGCAATTGGCTAAGCGTATCTAATGCTTGTACAAAACTCATTTTGATAATATCGTTTTTAGCCTCAACACGCTCAGTCTTAACATTATCAAACCATGATGAACTATCTGCTTCAAGTAACTGACTCGTTACCCTGTATGGAATAGCAGAGAAGAATACAAAATTATGAAATCCATCCGAACCCATTTCGTCTTCATACGTATTATGAAGCAGTCGGACAAAAAATTCATTTAAAATTGTGGTAGCAATATCGTTTGTTGTGCACCTGTAATCCCAGTTATGAAAATACTCCAATGCCGATATTACTTGATTGCTTTTTGTGCTATCATTTTCATATGCTTCAATAATGTGTTGCGTTAACTCTTTACTATAAAGAGACATGACATCTTGTTGAATAACTTTAAAATCATCAGAGGAAGATTTTTCGGATTCTGATAATAAACTGTCGATTCGTTGATAGCGGGAAGGGGGTTCCCATAACGTTGAAAGATAATGCTCATAATGTGCACCACCGAGCTTATTGTTTGCACAAACAATAAAACCGCGTTCAGGATTAATTTCGTGTGGAAGTTCTTCAAATGGAAGAAATCCCTTCCATTCATTTTCACCCGTCCACCCGATGAGGGGAAGCATAGCATTCGAGTTTGATCGGAGGGGTACAGCGGCGGCAGTCCAATAGGCAATATTTCCTTCTACGTCTCCATAGACGGCAGTTTGCCCCGGAACTGTTAACTCTTTCAATCCATGTTCAAATTCAGTAATATTTGCGGCGCGATTCATCAAATAAAATCCATGAAACTCATCAGTCATTTCAAAGCCTGTCCATCGCAATGCAATGGGTTGTGCATGAAATGAAGTGTCGTGTTGTAATGCAGGATTAACATCATTAATAATTGGTCCATGTTGAGTTGAACGCACAACAAAAGTAAGACTATCGCCTGATTTTGTTCGAATTACTTCTTCGCGCACATCCATTGGCAAGAGTGAATTTTTATATCTGTAATAGTAAGGCTTGACCGTATCTTCTTGTTCAAGATAAAAATCGGCATCGTCAAGCATGGCATTGGTGAAGCCCCATGCAAGAGAATCATTATGGCCGATGATAATAAACGGTGAGCCGGGAATTGAAACACCGGCAACATTCCACCCGGGTGCAGAAAGGTGAACTTCGTACCACCAATTAGGCGCGGTCACTCGAAGATGGGGGTCGTTGGCTAGAATAGGCTTACCGCTTACAGATTTTTGAGAACTAATTACCCATGCATTACTAGCGCCGCTTAGACCGCCAAGATGAAAATACTCGCGGTAACTTTTTTCAACACTAAGCATACCGCTAACATCGAAATTGTGTAATGTTCCTGCTGGAAGTAAAGAAATTGAGGTTACTGTTGGATCGTTTGGCAATAGTTCTTTGAATTTTTCATCAGATACTTTTTGTGCAATTCCGGCGTAGGTCAAATCTGTCCACCATGCGAAACTTAATTCCCAAGCCATAAGCCGGGCAAGTAGGAGACTATGTTGGACAGTCCACGGTTCCGGCTCTATATTCAGCATATCAAACTCTGCCGGATATTTTCCTTTATTGATTTGAATGTAGGCGTTCACACCCTCTGTATAATCTTCAAGCAACCTTCTTGAATCGGGGTGCATGTTTTTTTCGAGCTTTTCGGCAAGCCCGGAAAAGCCAAGAGTACGAAAGAGTTTATCGTATTTTAATGTTACAGTATCCAATATTTCAGAGAGTCTTCCTGAACCTGCCCGCCGTGCAAGTTCCATTTGCCAGAGACGATCTTGAGACTGCACAAAACCTACGGTAAACATAAGGTCATGCTCGTTTTGGGCGGAAATATGAGGGACGCCCCATTCATCGCGAATCACTTCAACAGGTTTTTGTAATCCGGGGAGGGTTAATGCGCCGCTTGTTAGAGGAAATGATTTTGTTGCTAAATGATATAAAAAAAATACAATCGCCAATCCAACGAGAACGAGGACGATGAGTATTCCGATAAGATTTTTAGAAAGTTTGGACACTATGATAATACAATACCTGTATGAAAGTATTAAACTTTCTGATAAGGACAAAAAACCTCACACCGTATGTAAGAAACATGATGTAAGGTTACACATAATTATAATCTGTAACTGATCGTTGTCATCAGGGTGCTTGTACTGATCTTTTCAGTTGTCTCGGAATGCGGATTATTGCCGTAATTGAAATGGGAGATTTCCCAAAATCCGTATGAAAATCCTAAATCAATCATTACCGTTTTTGCAATCAATATACCCAAACCGCCCGTGATAAATTTTTGATCGTTCTTTGGTGGGTCGCCTTTTTTGGGTGAGGGGAGATACGCAAAACCGCCCCGTAGATGTAGTGTTGTTTTAGGCATATGTACCTCTACTCCTGCATGAACATTGAATACAGATGTAAGTTTTTCAGTAAAATACGTATTATAATTTTCCAGCATGGGATAGTCTTGCATATCGGTAAATTGTAGTTCTGTCCAATCGGTGTATTGCACATCACCTGCAAACATTATCTCGTCACCACCGATAGAAAAACCTCCGCCCAAAGTAAAAGGTGTGGTAACACCGTAGGTAGTTGTTTTGTGTGGGAAGTTCTTTGAATATGTATTCGTTTGGGTTTGGTTGTCTTTGGTATCGAATACACTCATTCCGCCTATGGTAGAATCTGCCTCAATGGTATGATGAGTAGGGAGCTTTATAGTAAATCCGACACGCGTATGAGCATTGAATTTATATAGTAAGCCTAAATATGCTGTAAACCCTTTAATGGAAATATCTGTCTGTTGATAAAAATTCCAGTGGTCAAGTGCATATTTTACGCTATACCGGGAAGTATCATATATATTATACACGTCATACTCTGAAAAATCTTTTGTCCGGGTGTATGAGCCGGAAATAAAATTAAGAGAAGCGCCCAAATAGAGGTTTTCTGTCACTTCCATCGAGCCGCTAAGTAACCAATTATTCAGAACACCGTCTTCAAGTACGTGTCCGCGTTGCAGAACGCTATCCTGAATAGGAGATTGGTTAACCGAATCAATGAGATGCAAGCCATATGCTAAGTTTTGGTCAATGGAATGTACCATACTGCTGGAAGGGTTAAATCCTTTGAACGAACGCCCTGCGGTAAACATCGGGGTGCGTCCAACCCCAGCTGCAAGGACAATGCTTCTTTGTGATGCAGGGAAAGAATACACAAACCCCAGAGTATTAAGGTCTGTAGTGTTGTTTGCAAACGATGTAGAACTTCCCCAAAAGGAAGCATCGTTGCTATATGAGAAAAATGAAAAGCCCAGAGAGACTTCGTTGCGCTTAATTTGACCAAGCCCCGCCGGATTAGAATATACCGCAGAAAAATCGCTTGCAATACCGGTGTTGGTCATTCCTAAGCCAAGGGAACGGGCGTTAAAGCCGGGGTCTTGCGTTGCTAATCGTAACACATCTTCATAGAATTGAGCATGGGCGCATGTAACAATAAACAATGCTATTGATAGAGAAAACAATACCGTTCGCATGGTGTTCATTACCAATGAACACTATGAAAAAATCATTAGGGGCGCAACCGCCATGTATGTTGATACTGCATCAATCGCGATTGTTTTATCCGCTGTTTGAAAGAGCCGGAATTGTAGTGAAAAGAAAAGTTTAGACACAATAATAATGCAAAAATTTCTTGAAGTTACTAAACTTTCTCGTAAGGTCAAAAAAAACTCCCGCCTCATGAATTGAGACGGGAGTTAAGCATGCTTGAATAGTTGATAAGCTTACACGTAATTAAAATCTGTAGCTGATTGTTGCCATCAGGTTGTTTGTGGTAATCTTTTCGTTTGTTTCAGAAAGAGAATTCCCATTAATATCATAATGCTGGTAATTGGTGTGGGCGGTTTCCCAGAAACCATGAGAGAAACCGACATCAATCATAAATGATTCTGCAACCAACACACCCAACCCGCCGGTAATAAACTTTTGATCGTAGCTTGTGGGATCCGTTTTTTTGGGAGATGGAAGATAGGCAAAGCCGCCGCGCACACGAAGTGTAGTTTGGGGAATATGGACCTCTGCGCCTACATGAAAATTTAATGTAGAAGTATAATCAGCCTTAAAATCGGTATTGTATCCTTCCAAAATAGGATCGCCCTGAGTATCGGTAAATTGTAATTCTGTCCAATCGGTGAATTCAATATCGCTCGCAAGCATTATATCATCGCCGCCTACTGAAAACCCGCCGCTAAATGTAAATGGTGTGGTGACACCGTATTTTGATGTTCCGGCAAAGCCCCAAGCATATTGATAATCTCCATACGAATCGGGGACATCAAAAACACTTACTCCATCGACAGTGTAATTTTCCTCAATGGTATAATGATTGGGAGTCTTAATATTTAATCCGACACGCGTATGTGTGCTGAATTTGTATAATAGCCCAAAACGAGCTGTAAATCCGCTGATGGAACCATCAAGATTTTCGAGAAGATTCCAATGGTCGAGAGCGTAATCAATCCCATAGCGGGAATAATCATACTTATTATATGCATCATACTCTGAGTAATCTCTTGTATATTTATATGATCCGGAAACGAAATTGAGAGTAGCTCCTACGTAGAGGTTTTCTGCCGCTTCCACAGCGCCGCTTATTAACCAATTATTAAGGCCGCCATCTTCAAGAACAATGCCGCGCTGTTGAACACTATCCTGAATTTCAGTCGTATGGTTAACTCTATTATCCAGATATAAAGAATCTGCTAATTCTAAATCTAATGAAGGAACCATACTGCTATAAGGGTTATTTCCTTTAAAGGAAAGACCCGATGTAAATAATGGTGTTCGTCCATATCCGAATGCTATGACAAGGCTTCCTTGTGTTGTAGGGAAAGAATATACAAGTCCCAAGTCATTTAAGTCTGTTGTACTATTCTTAAATGTCGTCGTGTTTCCCATAAACGAAGCATCATTACCGTACGAGTAACGGGAAAGACCCATAGAAACTTCACTGCGTTTCATCTGACCAAGTCCTGCCGGATTTGAGTATGCCGCAGAATAATCGCTTGCTATGCCTGTGTACGTCATTCCTAAGCCGAGTGAGCGAGCGCTAAAGCCGGGTCCCTGCATTGCTAATCGTAAAGCATCTTCAGGGTACTGAGCAAATGCGCTTGAAACAATAAACATAACTACTGAAAGAGACAAAACTACCGTTCTCATGGTTTTCATTACCAATCCCAAGTTAATAAACTTATTAATAAACTGTTGTTAGGGGCGACCGCCACGTGGGCGACCACCGCCGTTATTGTTACCGCTTCCCTGTCCGCTGTTTGATGGGGGAGGAGAAGAGGAGCGAGGTGTGCTTGATGGAGCCGGACTAGAAGTAACCGTCGGGGTGTTTGATGAACCGCCTGAACTGTTCCCACCTCGTTGAGATCCGTTATCGGAGCTTCCGCGATTAGTCGGCGTGTATGTAGGCATACGGCCGGTACCTCGTTGAGATCCGTTATCGGAACTTCCACGATTAGTGGGTGTGTATGAAGGCATACGAGCTGTGCCGCGTGCAGTTCCACCGCGGGAAGAATTCCCTTGTCCGACAGAAGTTCCACGTCGTGAACCTTCAGTTCGTGTAGTTCGTTTTGTAGGAGTATATGTTTCTGTTCGTCCACTGCCTGCATGTCCGGTAGAAAAGCCCGTACCTGTTGAACCTGTTGGAGTATATGGTTGATACCCTCCTGTGGCTGGAGTTCTTGACGTTCCGAATCTATTTGGTGTTGTTCTGCTTCGCGTGGAACCAATATCGCGATGCCCGTATCTTAAAGTGTTTGAGCCATATCTATAGTAATAAGGATAGGTGTTGCACGTAGTACAGCAGTACCACGGATATGATGTGTAACCATAACCATACCCACCGCCGTAACCATAACCGCCGCCATATCCATATCCACCACCGTAACCGTACCCACCGCCATAACCATATCCGCCACCGTATCCATACCCTAACGACCACATATTGTTATAGGCATTTCCAAAAGCAGATGAAGGCCAATAGTTAGACGGGTAATAATACGAGAACCCTAAATTAGAGTGCCAGTTATCGTATCCACTTTGATCATCACTGTAATTCTGATCGTTGTTGTTTTGATCATCAGAAGCTACATCTGAGTCATCCTGATCCTGAGAATCAGATTGCTCATCATTACGATCATTGGAAACATATTGATCATTATCATAATCATCACTTGAACGGGCTGTACGCAACTGCGTGTAACAGCCGGTCATAAGAAGAGCAATGACGGTAACGAGTGAAAATAGGAAAACAAATTTATATTTCATAACATTCTCAACATTATTATTATACTATAGAATGAACAATATCAGTGCCAGAAGGGTTCACTGGACTCTATTAGAATGTACTCGAAACGGGTGTCAAAAACAACTCTTTTTTCATATCAATCTGTGATAAATTACATAGGGTGTCTGCTTTTGTAGTCAACACCCCTCATAATTGTTGAGATTTTAAGACATTTTGAGGGGTAGCGGAGGGGGCTGTCCAATAGTTGGGCTGTAGTAGCCGATCATCAGATCGGCATCTCAAATTACACAGAAAAAAACAGATTATTCTTTCGCGCTCATCCGGGTATTTTTCGTGCTATCCGTGGTTGAATTCGTTAACAAAAAACCCCCGCTCCAATCTTGAAGCGGGGGTTATATAAACATACATCTGTAGGGGTATGACGTGCCATGTCCTTGCTACAATCATGTCCTCTATTCGACCAAAACTCCCGCCCAAAAACAGCGGGACTTCTGTTCAAACGATTTCGTCATTTGACCAAAACCATCCTCTTCACATCATTAAACGATGCTTCACCGGTCACAGCATCAATAACATACAACCTGTAGAAGTAAACGCCACTTGCAAGAGATGTTCCATCAAAAGGCGCTTCGTGCGTTCCTGTTTCCATTTGTTCGTTGTTGATGAGGGTTGCAACTTCACGACCGAGCATATCATACACCCTCAAACTCACCAATGACGAATTGCCAATAACGAATGATAACATTGTAGTCGGATTGAACGGGTTGGGATAGTTCTGGTTTAAGGCATACGTTTCGGGCATCGAAGAATTCGAGACAGATGAACTCGCGAACGTTTCAGCAATGATAGTTGAAGTTCTGCGTAAGAACGGAACAGTACGAAGAGATTTTGCTCCGGTAAATCGTGTTTTAGTTCCACCCCAGCTTAAGGTATCGCGCGTACCGCTAAATGCCTGATTCACACGCTGTAACTCGAATAATAAATCGTTGGCATCAAGTGTCGGGTTATCACCGATGGTGCAGTACGAGAGATATTGGTTTGATTGTGAGAGTAACGTATCTAATGTTTTACCATTGAATAAACTCGTTGGGTCATAAATCTGTAATGAACCTAACCCTGCCGGTGTTTTCTGAGCCAAACTGAAATTGAGATTAAGAGCGAGCGTTAACGTTTGTCCAAGCAGTGCATTCCGGTGTTTATCCGGAGCTAATCCTTTTTGTGCTCCAAGAATTACTTTGCCTGAGCGGTCTCCGCTTCCTTTTATGTAATCAAATGTGGAAATGCAACTTGCATAATTATCCGGTAACACTTGTTGTCCGGCTTTACCGGGATAGGCTATCAATGTTTTAAGTACGTCGGAATATTTTGTCATACGTATATAAGGAGGACCTTTGAGAGCTTCGTTATTGACCCCAACATACATGTTATCACCGGCAAAGAGTTGTGTAAAAATTTCTTCACCTGCGTTTACAGTATTAGGCATGGGAAGGCGTAATTCGTTTGTAATATCTCTGGAGTTTTTCCGGTTACCGAAACGGATGCCATCTTTTGTCCAATACCATGTTCTGATTTTTTGGTTATTGGGTTTTGTTGTGAGCCCGTGTATGGTGACAATTTCACCAATGGCAATGGTCGCGCCGCTGAAATCGGCACGTGTTCCTCGTGTAATAAATTGATAGGGAAATCTGGTGATAGATACCGAGGCAGGATCTACGGTAACGCTGAATTCAACATGCAGATCATTAACGGGTTGTGATTCCTCATTGGTAAAACTAACGGAGAATTCTGTTTTATCGGGTTTCGGTTTGTAAGATTTACCGTAATACAGTTTTCCTTTTGAATCGAGCGTGCCATCTAATGCAAATTCTTCAAGCGTAAACGTGCGGAATGAAGTTGTATCTCCCTTCACAATATAGACTGACGGATACACGCTAACATCGTAGGTATAGGATGATTGTGTCGTCATGTCAATATCAAAATCAGGAAAAATTAATCTGCTTTTTAAGTGCCAGTATCCGCCCCCCGCATGGATAACATTCTGCCAATCAAGCGTAACGTTATTGCCGTTTGTATCACCCGGTTGAATGGTTACCTTAAACGTATCATTTGCAAATGCACTGGATGTATTTCGAAAATCATTGAGCGAGCCGAATTGCATATTCTGTGAAAACAGGACATTGGTAAAGCGCGCATCAAATGTGCCTGACGCAGGGACAGGGATTGAACCGTTTTCACCCGTACATGGGTCAATATTGACTGTCGCACAATCGGTTACACCTAAGTTGATAACTCTGCTTTGGGAGCCGTTTGTTACAAGAATAGGTATTGTATATGTGCTTTGAGCATATACAATTGATGAGCAGAGCGAAATAAGCACAATTAGCGTAAAAAGCCGTATAGATCTCATGATTTTCCTTTACATTAAACGTTGAATAATATATAATGTAAAAAACTTAATTCACATTATGAAGCATAGCGCGCACAAGTACTATGAACGCTTCCAACCGTACTTTTTTAAGTCTATTTTGCCCTTGTAGATGAGAATTCCTTCCGATTCGAGGAGTTCCTTCTGTCGCTTGAAATTGTTGCTATTCGGTGGGAACGATATTTTCCCCTGAGAATTGATAACACGTTGCCACGGAACAGGAACTCCCGGTGGCAAATTATGGAGTGCATACCCTACAAACCGTGCATGACCGGATAGCCCGCATAGCGTGGCAATTTGTCCGTAGGTAGCTACTTTTCCCCTCGGGATTTTTCGAACCATTTCCCAAACGAGAACGTATGTTGTTTCGCTTGTTGCCAAGATTATTTTGAGGATTTCTTCCCGAACATAAATTTCAACGGTCGCCAGACACGTTTCGCCCATGCGCGTTCATTATGATCCGCCTTGGCATCGAGAAACCATTGAAGGTTTTTCCCCGCCGAAAACCCTTTCTTCTTCAACACGGGGAGCATCTTATCGCATCCGGGTTGAAGTTGTAAGTCAAGTCCTGTTCCCCCGTTATCAATATACAGGCGGATGTGTTTATCAGCTCCTTTATATTTTTTAACCCCCTTAATAAGTTCATCCGAAAATGCGGGAGAGAGGCAAGCCGCCATTGAAAAAACTTGCGGGTGGTTCCACGCCATAAGGAATGAAGCAAGTCCCCCCATAGATGAACCCATAATTCCTGTGTTATCGCGGTCGGGAAGAGTGCGATACGTGGAATCAATTAACTGTTTTACAACATGAATAATAAATGATTGGTAGGCAATTCCTTTTGCACTATCGGCATACTCTTCTCTACGGTCGGGAGTGTTGTTAATTCCAACGATAATGATTTCTTTCATTGAACCTTTTTTAATCAAACTATCGGAAACTTCATCCATGCGCCAATCGTATCCGGTGAACGAAGTTTTCGGGTCAACGATATTTTGTCCATCATGCATATACAGGACAGGGTAGTGTCTTTTCTTCGCAGTGTTGTAGGATGGAGGAAGCCAAACAATTACATCGCGCTCGTAACTCAATCCCTCGCCTTTTAAATTGCGGTGATATTTTACATTTCCCGTAAGGTGTCCGATAACTTCTAACGTACCGGCTTTCCACTTGAGGGGTTTTATCGTTATGGTTGTATCTTTTTTCATAGTGATCGTGGTGTTCGACGGAGTTTCATTGTTAACATAGATTGCTTCGTTATTCCATGTGCCGAGAGTGAGCTTAAATTCAAAGTTAAATGAGTCAGGTAAACTTAATGATGTTGTCCACAGTGAATCGTTCAAGTGTTTTAATGCAAGCTTTGCAGGATTCCACTCGCCTGCTGACGGATGATTCCCCGTTAAATAGATTGTTGAGTCTTTAGGCGTTGATGGCGGCGCAAATACATTAACCGTAAGATTTATTTGACTCAACGATGTTGAAAAAAACATGCTGATCATTACTACTGCAATAAGAAAACAATATTTCATAGAAAATGATTGTGGGTTGTTGAGTGCGTAAAAATAATATTATTTTTTTTCAGGTATGCCAACAATTGCAATATTCGAACCATCAGGACTGACAGCAATACGGGTAATGGAAGTTATTCCGTCATTAGAAAAATCGGTTAATTGCGTCCATGATGTATCGGATTGAACGTTGAATTTGAAAAGGGTAGAACCGTCTGCCATCAGTATTGTGCCATCAGGGAGCCATGCGAAATCTTCTTTATCAGGCAGTGTGCGGATAATCATCGCCGAATATTTAGTTTCAAAATCAAATGCTTTAATATACCATGTGGAATCAGTTAATTTTTCAACGAAGCTCATGCCATTCGCGCCCGGAACGGTATGCAATGACCGACCGATATTATTTGCAACGGTAATGGGCTTCTCAGTGCGTATATCCGTCAGAACGAGAAAATTCGGTTCGCCGAGGATGAACAACGCGACCCATTGACTATCTAACCAGCAATGATACCCGACCGGTTTGATGCTTTTGAGAACAAGTTCAGGGTTTGTACCGTCAAGATTGAATTTCCACAACCGTTGTGTGGTATCTTTTTCAACGCGAACGACAGAGAAATGAGTTCCATCGGGCATTAATGTTGCAGAGTATTCGCTTTCCGGTGTATTCGTCACACGAACGCTTGTGTCTTTCTCAATATCATATCTATAGATATCCGCTTGAGCATCCTCGCGAATGGAGGTGTACAGTATATTTTTCCCATCAGCAAGAAACGATGGCTGGTTATCATAGCCATCGCGATGAGTGATATTTTTAGGTTGTCCAAGAGCTAACTCTCCCTTTCCGGGAATCACAGGGATAAGATAAATATCCGTAGAGGGAAGCGCTTGCGCGAATATAGTAGCTGAGCAACTGAGTAGCTGGTAAGTTATGATTAATAGCAAGAGTAGTTTGTTCATAGTCTTTTCAAGGTTAGATATGCGTCTTCAAAAACTTGTTTAGCAGGTTTTGTCTTTACCTTCTTTTTTTCAATTTCGCGATCACAACGTTCAGCTTCTTTTATCCATAAAGCATCCACAACGTTTTCTTTTTCTGCGGTTGACATATTTTTACACCACTTTCACCATAAAATAATTTTTCCTTCCCTTCCGCAGTAATACAAACTTTCCATGTACTGTTTCGTTAAGAGAGATTTTTTTACTTACATCATTTGTGGCAATATTGTTTACATAAATGCCCCCTTGTTCAATATTTCTCCGGGCATCCCCCTTGGATTTTGCAACTTGCGCTTGTACAAGCACATCAATAAGAGGTGTTCCATCACCTTCAAATTCTACTTTTGGTATTTCCACTGATGGAACATCGCTGAAAATATCAATCAACTCCGAATCAGTTACATCACTAATCTCCCCGCCAAAGAAAATTTTAGTAGCCTTAAACGCTTGTGCAAGTGCATTCTCATCATGCACGTTACGGGTTACTTCCTGCGCTAATGCTGTTTGCGCCTCCCGTTTTTCCGGTGCGGTTTGCATAGATGTTTCAAGTTCTGTAATTCGATCTTGAGAAAGAAGCGTGAAGAACTTCAAATATTTAATTACATCCTTATCATCGGTATTATACCAGAACTGGTAAAATTTATAGGGTGATGTACGTTCAGCATCTAACCACACTGTGCCGCTTTCTGTCTTCCCGAATTTGGTTCCCGTTGATGTGGTAATAAGAGGGAAGACTACCGCGTAAGCATCTGCGCCACTTTTCCTTCGTATTAAATCAATGCCTGAAACAATGTTTCCCCACTGGTCACTTCCACCCATTTGCAACGTGCATCCGTAACGCTGGTACAGTTCAAGGAAGTCATACGATTGCAGAAGCGAGTAGCTGAATTCCGTAAACGACATCCCTTGCTCATTGTTAATCCGGTTCTTGACAGAATCTTTGGCAAGCATTTCATTAACGGAAAAGTTTTTTCCTATGTCGCGAAGAAATTCCATCATAGTAATTTTGGTTAACCAATCCGCATTGTTGACAAGCTTGGCGGGATTTCCTTTTCTATCAAAATCTAAAAACTTGGCAAGCTGTTTTTTTATTCCTTCAAGGTTTGCTTCAATATCTTCAAGTGAGAGGAGTTTGCGTTCCTGTGTTTTACCGCTGGGGTCGCCAATCATACCTGTGCCGCCCCCTGCAATAGCGATTGGGGTATGCCCGCATCGTTGCAAATGGACAAGTCCCATAATCGGCAGAAGGGAGCCGACATGAAGCGATGAAGCCGTCGGATCGAATCCCACATAGCCTATAATGTTATTGTTTTCTTGAAAATACTTGTCCACCCCTTCAGTAAGAGTATGAACAAGTCCGCGCCATTGTAATTCTTGAAGAAAGTTTTGCATTCGTATCTTTATTAATGAAATTATTAGAATTTGAGAGAGAAAAAAACGTTCTC
>OBEQ010008450.1_pt1 | contig 22303 bp, 24 predicted proteins | sample 1670901 | NCBI WGS metagenome assembly OBEQ01 (sample SAMEA104232315, study PRJEB22302) | groundwater metagenome | biome: forest; feature: aquifer; material: groundwater | place: USA | collected 2011-08-07 | depth 5.4 m
AGCTTTAAAGCAATATCACTGGCTAAATTTTTAACATCCACTTTCGCCTGAAATTCTCCATAATTAAAAAGGACAATGGAAGAGATGGCCGAAAAAATACTCAAAACCACAATCAGTTCCACGTAGCTCATGCCTGCATTACAATTTTTAATTTTCAATTTTAAATTTTCAATTAGGGAAGTTTTCATAGATTAAAAAAATTCAAATCAAAAAGAAAGGCCAGGAGCGCGCCAAAAACCAAATATGGAACAAAAGGAATTTTACTTTTCATATCATGATGCTTGGAAAAAATAACCAAACCCAATCCGATAATCGCCCCAGACCAAAAGGCGATAACTACGCCGGAGAGCGCATTGGAAAGTCCGAGCAACCAGCCTAAGCCTATTGCCAACTTGGCATCTCCTAGTCCCATCCAAGCGCCATTGGAAACAAGCCAAAACAGGGCAAAGGGTAAGGCAATAATTATACCTGACAAAAATCCTAAAAGATTTGGAAGGTGAGGATAAAAATTGTTGCCAGTGAAAAAAAATAGGCCGACAAAAGCGAGGCTTCCAAAAACAAGTGAAAGCGTGTCCGGAATTATTTTATGCTTTAAATCGTAAACCGCAATAATTACCAGAATTGAGAACAGGCCGGCATAGTAAAGATAAGTAATGCCGAATACAAAAACATCTGTGAAAAAATAATCTCTAAACTTCAAAAACAGGACCGCAAAAATCAAGCCAGTAATAAATTCTACTAGCGGATATTGAACGGAAATTTTAGTTTTACAACTTCGACACCTGCCCCGGAGAGCAAAAAAACTAACCAAGGGTAAGAGCTCATACCAGCGGAGTTTGTTCTGGCAAGACATGCAAGCACTTCTTCCACCCAGTGATCTTTGAGTATTTAATCGGCAAATTATAACATTTAAAAAACTACCGATAATCAGACCAAAAACAAAAAAAATAAGTGCTGGGATAAGGATCATAAATAAATTAAACTTAGTTACAGGTGAAAGTAGATGGATTAATAGCCCCCAAAGGACCTGAGGCCACCTCTCTGGCCACGCCTGTGTTATCTACACACCAAGATGTACCAGCGTTTAACTTTAAACCAACGGCCACCGCCCAACTATTGGCGGAATTATAACAGGAACTGCCATTCCCCCTTTTCACTGCTTCGGCTATGGCATCAGCTATCACGTTACTTTTAGAGAACATATTGGTCCCAGCGGCATCGTAAGTCGGACAAGTGGCAATGCTGAAAGCGGAACCGCCTGAAGGCAAATAAGAATTGCCATTATCCAGATAAAAAAGTTCAGCTTGATTTGATATAGTATGCAAATTACTTTTTATACCAGCATCTTCACCCTTGTTCTTAGCATTACCCAATGAAGCTAAAACTACCGCGGCCAGACCAGTAATAATCGCTATGACAATCAAAAGTTCAATCAATGTAAAACCTTTTTTCATAATTTTATTTTGTATCAATAATAACCCCGACGTTAACCTTAGCATTATAGCACGTCCATAAATACAAAAACCACCCCCGGCTGAAGCCAGAGATGGTTCTTGTTTTAAGCAAAAGGGACTAGCAAGCTGTGCTGGAAGCAACTGTTGCTTTGCCTGTTGAAACTCCTGTTGAATCAACACACCAGTAATTGTTGGAACCTTCGGCAACTTTCAATTGAACAGAAGCTACCCAAGCGCTTGTTGTAGAACCACAAAAACTTGCTCCACCGGATGAAGCAATAGCAGCGTTAACTGCGTTGTTGACAACGGTAGTAGCAGGAGTTGTGGTAGCAAAAATCGAGCCGGCGGTTGGTGAAGCGCAGGAAGAAACATTTGAAGCTGTTCCATAGCCGTTCGGGCTACTTGCATCATAAACTAGTTCAGCTTGCGCTCTAATGTTTGCCAGGTTCGCCTTGATGGCTGCATTGGCACCCTTAGAACGAGCGGTGTTTAACGAAGCTAGCACTACCGAAGCCAAAATACCGATAATCGCCACCACGACCAAAAGTTCAATCAATGTAAAACCTTTTTTCATTGTTTTCATAACAAAATTACTTATTTATAATTATAATTTTCGACTTATTTTTAATATATCTATTATAACATATATGCAAAAAAGTTATCCACAGGTTAACTTATCCCTCCCGCTAAATTGTAAATCGGCATTAAGACAGAAACTAAAAGGATGCCCACCCCCAAGCCCAAAACCACAATCATAATCGGCTCTATTAGGCCAACCAATGTATCAACGGCTTCGTCTACTTCGCGTTTGTAAAAATCAGTCAAAGTTTTTAAAATAGGACCCAAAGAGCCCGTTTCTTCGCCAACCACCACCATTTGGACCATAATCCCGGGTATTTCTTCCGCGTATTTTCCAAAAGCGACCGAAAGAGCCAAACCAGATTTTACGGCATCGGCTACTTCTTTTAAAAGTCCTTTATAGACCCGGCTGCCGACAACTTGTGAAGTAATATCTATGGCCCGAACTATTGGAACACCGGAGGAAAGCATTGTATCTAGGTTGTCGGTTATTCTGGAAAGATAGAGTTTTTTATATAAAACACCTATCACTGGCGTGGAAAGACGTATGGTGTCCAGATATGTTTTTCCTTTCTCGGTAACCGACAGCCGCCAAAGCCAAACAGCTAAAAACACCAAAAAAATTAGAACTAGAAAACCGTAATTGATGAAAAAACTTGAGACGCCAATAACTATTTTGGTATAAAAAGGAACGGCCTGGCCGGAATCCAAAATAATTGCGGAAAGTTTCGGAATGACAACTACAAACATCAGAATCATCACTACAAAAAAAGTAAAAACAACAAAAGCCGGATAAATAAGCGCATTGCGGGTTTTAGAGGTTAAAGCATATTGGCGATCCAAATAATCCGCTAAATGTAAAAAAGTTTGATTGAGTTTTCCCGTTTCTTCGCCAACCTTGACCATATTTATATAAAAATCGGAAAATATATCCGGGTGCCGAGCCAAGGCTCCGGAAATGGAAACTCCGGCTTTCAGGTCATCGCCCACCTCCGTCAGTTTGCGGCGCAAAAGCTGATTTTCGGTATTGGCGGCCAGCATGGTAAAAGCTTTCAAGGCAGATACTTGCGCTTCAAATAAAGTGGAAATTTGGCGGGACAGAATTACCACATCCTTCGCCGGCACCTTTTCAAAGAAGGAAAAAGAAAAAATTGACTTCTGTTCTGTTTCGTCTTTGATCGAAAGAACGACAAGCTCCCGGCGCTGCAACGCGCTGATCGCCATATCGCGATTGGGCGCATCAATTTCTCCTTCCTTATTTACTCCCTGATCATCTATTGCTTTGTATTTAAAAAGCATATTTTTATTTTGGCCCCATGTCGGACATAGGGGATTCCCCTATGTCCGACATGGGGCCTTATTTAAATCAATCTTTCTAATCCTTTCGGATTCAGCGAATACTGATAAGCATTTTCTATTGAAATTTCTCCAGACCGCACCAATTCAATGAGTGAATGGTTTAAATCTATCATCCCGGATTCCATTCCGGTTTCTATCACTACATCTATTTCATGTGTGCGTTTTTCGCGGATCAAATTAGAGACAGCATTGTTGTTTAAAAGAAGTTCGTAAGCTGGAATTAGTCCGCCGGTAATTCTGGGCACAAGTCTCTGAGAAAAAATACCGAGCAAGCTGGCTGCCAACTGAGCGCGAATTTGATCCTGCTGGTCGCCTGGAAAAGAGTCAATGATCCGGTCAATGGTCTGAGAAGCATTATTGGTATGCAAAGTTGAAAGCACTAGATGTCCTGTCTCGGCCGCCGTTACCGCCGTGGCGATAGTTCCGGGCGTACGCATTTCGCCAATCATGATTACATTTACATCCTCGCGAAAAACCGATTTGAGGGCTGTATGAAAATCTCTGGTATCAATACCAACCTCGCGCTGGTTAACGATCGATTTATTAGGTATATAAACATGTTCAATCGGATCTTCAATCGTTATAATATTGCGCGCTTGTTCATTGTTGATTAAGTTAACCATAGCGGACAAAGTGGTTGACTTACCTTGCCCGACCGGACCGACGACTAGAAAAAAGCCTTGTTTTTTGCGGGCTAAATCAGCCAGAATATTGGGCAAGTGTAATTCTTTAAGGGTCTTTACTTGCGGCACTACGCGAAAAACTATATTGATTAAACCTTTCTGGAAAAAGGCATTGCCGCGCAATCGCGCTTCACCGCGAAAATCATAGGAAAAATCCGCTTCCTGATTTTCCATAAATTTATCAAGTTTCGTTTTCTCTAATATTTCATTCAAGATTCCAATCACGTCTTCTTGGTTCAGGACCGGATGCTTAACCAGAAATATCAGTTCGCCCGAGACCCGAATAGTGGGCACCCGCCCAGCTCCTAAATGCAAATCGGATCCGCCCTCGCGAACAACGTTTAAAATAAGGTCTTCAAGCTGTTTTTTGTAATTGGTCATCCCAGTACTAAAATTTTATTTATTAACACTTATCATTATACCCCGTAATCAAAAATTTAGTACGGGATGAATTTTTTATTTGGCGGCTGTTTGTTTGGCTAAAATATTTATTACTTGCTCAATCACCTCGGCCGGAGTAGAATTCGCCTTGACAATATAGCCGGCTACCCCCAATTGATTGCCATGATCAATATCGGATTGCTGGCTTTTGTTGGATAAAATTATTTTGGTAGAATTTTGACATAATTTATCGGCATTTATTTTTTCCAGCATTTCAAAACCGTCCATTTCCGGCATAATTAAATCCATTAAAACAACATCGGGGCTTAATCCGGCTTGAAGCTTCTCTATCACCTGCGCGCCGCTGGTAGCCGTATGGACCTCAAAATTATTTTGGCTGAATTTGAGCGCATACATATCCAAAAGAAAGTCGTCGTCATCCACTATTAGAATTTTTCTTTTTTCTGTTTCCATATATTTATTGTTAACTGTTATTAACTAATTATATAACAAAATGGCTTTAAAACAACACCCCACGTGTTACTCATTCTCATTATTGAAATAGTACACTTCCCGGAAAGGAATAATGCCTTCCAAAGATTTTAACATCGCATCTTCGCGCATCATTAACATACCTTTCTTTCGAGCCGTTTTATAAATCTCTGAATTGGTAGGACTTTTTAGGATTACATTTTCCATGTCTTTATCCACTTTAAACATCTCAAAAATAGCAATCCGGCCCCGGGTGCCCGAAGGACATTCCGAAGATGGAACAGTGTCATACATTTTACTACCAACTTTAATTTCTTTTTTGAACTCATCCGGCAAATCTTTGATTTGCTCTTCAATTTGCATTTTGATACTGGTATCCATCGGCACAAGTTTTCTAGAAGAAGGACAGGTCATTAAAGCCAGGCGTTGGGCGATTGAAAGAATCAAAGTGGGAGCGATTAGATACGGGTCAATCCCCATATCAACCAAGCGAGGAATAGCCCCGATCGCATTGTTGGTGTGCAGGGTTGCAAGAACTAAATGCCCAGTCAGAGCGGCCTGAACAGCCAACTGGGCTGTTTCTTTGTCGCGAATTTCTCCAACCATGATGATATCCGGATCTTGGCGGATAATAGAACGCAGTCCGACGGCGAAAGTATAGCCGATTTCCGGCATAACCTGAGATTGGTTAATATTGGGCATATGATATTCTACCGGATCTTCCAGGGATATAATATTATTTTTTTCTTTATCCAGTTCGTTCATCATTGAATAAAGAGTGGTAGATTTTCCAGACCCGGTCGGACCGGTAATTAGGATCAGGCCGTAGGGTTTAGTCAGAGCTTCTCTCATCATTTTCAAATTTGTTTCCGATAGGCCCAATTGATCCAGGGGCTTTACTCCTTTCTCCGAATCTAAAATACGCATAGCGACTTTCTCCCCATAATAAGCGGGCAGAGTGGAAACGCGAAAATCAATTTTGCGCCCGTCGATATTAGCGCTAAAAGATCCGTCCTGGGGCTTTCTTTTTTCATCCAGTCGCAACTTAGCTAAAATTTTTATGCGCGCCACTATTCCTCCGTAGACATTGGGCGGTAAGACTATTGTTGTATGCAATACTCCATCTACCCGAAAACGCACCTTAACTTTTTCTCCGTTATATTCAATATGGATATCGGAAGCATTCCCTTCAATGGCATTGCGCAAGATGACAGCAACAATTTTTATAACCGGGGCATCTTCCACTATTTTTACTTCTGCTTTTGCATTTTTAATCTCTTTGCTCAAACTTTCTTCACTTAAACTCTTAGCACCAGCCACCTCATCTTGACTAAACTCACTCAGAGCTTCTTCTACCTGACTGGATATCCCTTTGTAAGTTTCCATGATGGCTTGGTGGTCGCTTTTGGAAATAAGGAAAATCTTAAAAGGGAGGCCGAGCTTGACGGAAATAAATTGCAAGGCGTCCATAGCTTGTATATTTTCCGGGTTAGTTACCCCCACTTCCAATACTCCTTCCGACAACTGAATGGGGGCAAAATTATAATGCGCGGCGGAATCTTCGGATATATATTTAAGGACATCAAAAGACATTTCTTGAACGTCCACTTTCTTTATGGGCACACCCAAATACTCTCCTTTCGCTTCAAGAATTTTTTCTTCGGAGACACCGGATTCCATCAAAGCCTCATCAATATCTCCGTTATATTTCTCCCGAGCACGACTTTTAATTTCACCTATCTGGTTCTCGTTGATTAAATCTTTTTTAGCTAATTCTTCTAAAAAACTCATCCCATTAGAAATTTTATTAATAATTTTATTTGGTTTTTTTAATCATGTGGTATATTTCTAACGGGACACGTGTTAGAATTAAGGTTTTATGGGCGCTGGGGTATTTAGATTTGGAGTATTGGTATTGGAAGTATTTGTATTGGCTGGTGGCGCAACACTGTCAGCTCCGAACGGAGCAAAAGGATTCGGCCTGCCTTCGGTTCCATCCGGGATAAGGGTGATGCTGGAATCGTGTAAATTGGTAAAGGCTATATTAGAAAAAATAGAATCGTCTAATTTTATATTTTTAACGCTCAACAGCAAGGAAAGAAAATCTTTAGCAATTAAAGAGTCCGGGGTTCCGGTCTCGCTACTGACACTAGTAGTCGGACTGGGCGTACTGGCCGAGGAAACTAAGTTAGCTTGATCGGGAGCTTTCCTTATAAAAAAAATATAAAGCAAGATAAAAATTAATGCCAGGGCGGAAAATATTATTATGTTTTTGATTTTTGGAGCCATTTTAGTTTTTCAACCAATAAGTTTTAATTCTAAAATCGTATTTATAAATTTCGGAAGTACTGGGAAAGGAATTCCCTCTGGTGTCCGGATTAGATAAAAATTGAATGGAGGAGATGTCTACCAGCCGGAGATTATTTTCCAAGTCTCGGGTAAAATTAAGAAAATTATTGTAACTGCCGGATGTAGAAAAGGCTAGATCCCAAATTCCATAATCTTTTTTCGATGGAGTAGTTGTGCCACCTTGGATCGCCGTTGCTGTGGCTGTGGTTTCCTTTTCGGCCGAATTGTATTTTACATCTCTCAAAACCATTCCGTAAGGCGATGCTATTTTTTCTATTTCCAGAATTAATCTGATATTGTCAATGTTCTCCGGTAAAAATCTTTGAAGTTTTGTTAAGTCTTCCGGATTAATCGAATTATATTTAGTAGTTAATTTATCTCGCTCGTTTTCAAGTATTTTGGAGTTATTCAAGGCCTGATCATAAGACAGCACCTGGGCCTTTAAGGCAGAAATGTTGCCGTAAAGAGGATCAATAAAGACAAAAAAACAAGCAACGCTGATTCCTATTAAGATAAAGGCAGTGATGAATCGGATCATAATAAATTTAACTCTGGGTTAGGAGCATTTGCTTATAATCAACAAAACTTGGATCGACCGCAAACTCTAAATCAAAAAGAACATTGCCTCGGTCATCCAGCGTCAGGTTAGAAAAAACTGGATCAATGAAATGCTTTTTGGTAGTGATATTGGTAGTAAAAAGATCGGATTGAAGCGCCACTGAACGATAACCGATTGCTTGACCGCTCATTTTTATAACTACTTTTGCGTTTTTTTTATCTCCGAGATCATAACTGAATTTGGTATAGCGAACAGTTTTCATAGTAACATCTTCTAGGGCTTTGAAAACAGGGGTAATGGCTATATGTTTAGATAAAATTTCAGTTGAAGCGCGCAAACGCCGATCGAGCACTTGCAACTCGGTTATTTTGGAAGGTTCAAAACGATTCTTGGCCAGATTCAGATCGTTTTCCATTTTGGTAATATTTTTTTTGACAATGCCTTGATAAAAATAAAGACCGCCGGAAACCAAAAGCACGGTAAATAAAATGAAGATAGAAATAATAGTTAAAAAACCAATCGGGCGCGCAACGGCCACCCGCTCTTGGACCATGGGTTTTTTAGGTATAAACGATGTTTGAAAATTTTGCTCCATTATTTTTAAAGACTATCTTGTTATTATAACCCGCTTTCAACTTTTAATGAAGTAAATTGTGCATAACTTTGCCATCAGAAAGGAGGGTTCTTTTCAGTAGTAGTTTTAATTTAGGACGATGCCCACTTTCTCCAAATCTTCTTGTCAATTTTAGACTGACGAATCATGCTCTTAAGAGTTTTAGGCGGAAAACTTTTTTGTCCGTGAAAATCAATATCAACGACAGAATCTGTTGATTTATTTATCCAATACTCATGAGAGCCGCCTGCTTGTTTGTAAAAAATAAAACCATTTTCTGAAATGAAATTTATTACATCTCGGTATGACCAGTTAAACAGTCCTCGCGGCATATGGAAAAATAAAAAAACTATATGGCGACTTAATTGATTTCTTGTTTTTTATATCTTCAATTGCCTTGTAGTAGATATTCCAATATTCTTTAGGAGCATGTCTATTCAGTAAATCATCAGACATATTATTTTTTCTAACAACTTCTAGATGTCCTTGAGCCGCTTCTTGGATACTTTCCATTAATCGCTCTGAGTCACTGCCTTCCTCAACAATATCAAACGTCAGACAAACACCAACAAAGGTTTTGCCTTCTTTGTAGACCAGAAATTCTATAGTTCCTTTATTTTTAGTATTTAATGGGCGTTGCATCTTCATATCTTTGATTGTATCACAACTATCAAAATTCTGCACACACACCCTAGCAAGGACGGTCCTTGCTGGTGGTATTTATTGTAATTTTCGTAAAGCTAAACCTAGGGCAACCGCAAACTCCGGACCCATAGTTTGGAGAACTTTTCCCAGAAAGGACGGTGTGCTGACTTTGGAAAACGGATGGCCAATTTCTATTTCGGCTCGAAAACTGTTGGCCGCCACTTCCGGTAGTCCTTTCAAGAGTGATCCGCCGCCGGTAAATATTACTTTGCTGATAGTCCGATTATATTTCTTCTCATATCCCAATAATACGCTATTTGTCTCCGAAAAGATATAATCGGTGTGAATTTTGATGATATCGGACAAACTTTTCTCGGTTGGATTGCCAAAAAGACCGAAATCTTTCTTCATTTTTTCCGCTTCGGGAAAAGAAATGCTCAAGGATTTGGAAATAGAATCGGAAATATCAGCTCCTCCTCGACTGACTGTATGATAACCCTTCACCATGCCGAACTCAACAATGGAAAGCTTGGTGCGCGAGGCGCCAAAATCCATCAAGAGAACGGGGGAAAGTTCGTGTTCAAAATTGGCCCGAATGGAAGAAAAGATTTCAATTTCAAAAAACGAAGTGGCAAGACGGCATTGAGAAATGATGGAACGATATCTGGCAATGGCGTCATTCTGCGTCGCTACGACCAGCACAATTATTTTTTCCTGAGACACCGGGGGCAGATCAGAATTATTCGTCTCTTCAAAAGAAGATTCTTTTTGCGGCAAGGTAAAATAGTCCAGCGAGACTTCGGTAATTGGCACCGGAATATATTTGCGAGCCTCGGTGGAAATGATTGATTCCATTTCATTTTCTTTAATTTGAGATGGAAGTTCAACGGTAAAGACCAAACTGGATTGTACCGGAATGGCCAGGGCTGGAACAGTGCTGGTCGCCCCAGATTGTTTAAGAACTTCTTTCAAAGCTTCTACTATTTTTTCAACTGGAAGATTGGTGACCCGTCCCGCATCCAGATCGGCATAAGGACCAAGCGCAATCGCCCCGTAAGTTTCCAGGATCGCTTTCCCTCCTTTTCTTCTAATTTCAACCACCTTAATGGCCGAAGAACCGATGTCAACGCCGACAGCGTAATCCTCTGCCCCTCCAAGTTTACTTATATAGGAAAATATTTTTTTCAACGGATTATACATTCGTGTTAATATTATATCATAATGGGCTTTTTAAGCACTATCTTAGACATAGTTTTTCCCGCAAACTGCCTAGCGTGCGGAGTATCTGGAACAGATTTATGTATAACATGTCTGTCAAATGTCCCGCCGGCAGAGCGGGAGAGTGCCAAGTGGATTTTTCCTTGCTTTGATTACCGCCATCCGCCGATCAAAAAAGCTGTCTGGTTGATTAAATATAAAGGCAAAAAAAGATTGGTTGGGGTGTTGGCGGAAATTTTGCATGGTAAAATTTTAGAGGAGCTTTCGGAGTTAAGCCTTATGCAAAATTTCCGCCAGCCACTTTTAATTCCGATTCCACTTTCGGCCCAAAGATACCGAGAACGCGGATTTAATCAAGCGGAATTGCTCTGCCGAGAATTGGTAAACCTCTCCCCGTCCCCCTCTCCTGACAGGAGAGGGGCTGGGGGTGAGGTATTTACTCTTGTAACCAATGTCCTGATAAAACCAAAAGAGACAAGACACCAAGCCCATATTGAAAATAGAGCGGAGCGCCTGAAAAATATCGCCGGTTCCTATGCCGTAAAAAATGCGGAATTAATCAAGGGGAGAAATATAATCCTAATAGACGACGTGACCACCACCGGCGCAACCTTAGCCGAAGCCCGAAAAATTCTAAAACAATCCGGCGCGAAAAAAATAATCGCTTTTACGATTGCGCATTAATTCCCCTCTTGAGGGGTGCCCCTTTGGGGCGGGGTGGAAGTTTGATACAATGTAGCCATGAAACACTGCAAAGATTGCGAGCCGGCGCAGGAGATCCATTGGGTGGCGTATGTTTCGGTCGTTTTGGGCTGGATTGATAAACCGTTTTTTGATTTGATGGAAATGATTTTCAAGAATACGGCCGAAGCGATTTCCGATCGAATCTCTTTGCCCTTTTTCAAGACCATGGTTTTTCTGCGACTCGGGCATTTTTCCGACCAGCCGGACAATCAGGATACTTGGCGCACCAAATGCTTTTGGGATGAAGCAAACCGGCGCGGAATAAAAATGCGCGAGTTTCATCTGGGCCCGATCAGAGATGTTTTCACAGCTGAATACCAACCTCACCCCAGCCCTCTCCTGAAAGGAGAGGGAGTAAAGACTCTAATTTTTGACGGCTTACCTCGTCCCGGACTGAAAGAATCCCCCGCGCTCAAATGGATGGATAATAAAGGCATCATGAAAGAAAAATTCAAAAAAGAAGGCTTGCCGGTGGCGGAAGGCGGGGTGGCTTTCACTAAAAGGGGCGCGCTCCAGATTTTTAATCGTTTGCAAAAACCCGTCATTACTAAACCGAATTTGGGCTCCCGTTCCAGGCACACCTTGATCCATATAGACACTCCAGAAAAACTGATTTATGGATTCAAAAAAGCGAAGAAACTTTCGCCCCTGGTGGTCATTGAAGAAGAGTTGCGGGGTTTTCTTTTTCGGGGAACCTTAATCGGCGGCAAATTAGTCGGGGTAGTCAAACGCGATCAACCGGAAGTCATCGGTGATGGAGCGCACAGCGTCCGAGAATTGCTGGATGAGGAAAATAGAAGACCCGAACGGGCCGGCCCGATTTTTCATAAAATAATTATTGACCCGGATGCGGAAGTAGAACTAAAGAGAGAAGGAGTGACTATGGAAACTGTCCCGCCCACCGGGAAAATAGTAACCTTCTCTCAAAAAACCAGCCGAGGAATAGGCGGAACCACCACCGAAGTCACCGCTATTACTCATCCGGAAAATGTAAAAATGTTGGAGCAGGTGGCAAAATTTTTGAATGATCCGTTGGTCGGCGTGGACTTTATAATTGAAGACATCACTAAATCCTGGCGCGAAGAACAGCATTGCGGAATAATTGAATGCAATAGTTTGCCCTTCATCGACCTGCACCACTACCCTCTTTTTGGAGCACCGAACAATGTCGCGGGCAAGCTTTGGGACTTGGTAATGCCGGAGACTAAAATGCAATAGAACCTCTCCCCAACCCCTCTCCTGACAGGAGAGGGGCGAAGGGGTGAGGTGAATCATTAAATTAAATTATGAATAAACTAAATGTATGGCTCAAAGATTTTTCTCACTTACTCGAAGGCAGAACAAGAATGTATTTGTTTAAAGCGCCCCCAAAGCACTATTTGGGACATGTGATAGACGGCAAAGTGCCGGTGATAATTTTGCCCGGATTGTTTGCGCATTGGGGATTTTTAAAACCCATCGGAGACCATATTTCACTTCTTGGCCATCCAGTTTATATTGTTCCCAAACTTGGAAACAATACCAAGAACATACCGAGTGGGGCAAAACAAGTCCGCGAAATAATCGAAGAAAATAGTTTGAAAAATGTCATCATTGTGGCTCACAGCAAGGGTGGACTTATAGGAAAATATTTATTATTACACGAGGACCCGGAAAAAAGAGTGAAGGGATTAATTGCTATTGCCACGCCGTGGAACGGTTCATCAATGGGGAAATTCGTTCCACTATCTTCCGTACAGGAAGTTGGACATGAAAGCAAAATAATAAAATATTTGAGGGAGCATTCGGAAGTAAACAGAAAAATCGTTTCAATAATTCCCTCTTATGATAATATCGTCTGGCATTCCAAAGGAAGCCATCTGGAAGGAGCTATGCAAAATATTAAAATTGAAGTAACAGGCCACATCCGAGCTCCAAACGACAAAAAAGTCTGGCGCACAGTCGTGGAATGTATAGAAAAAATTACTAGATTGTAATAATCGAGGACTACCCTCGATTAAATTTTAATTTAAGTATATAATAGATGGATGCAAAGAAAAACACCACTTGCTGAAAGTGAGTACTATCATATCTATTCTCGGGGAGTAGAGAAACGGAAAATATTTATGAGCACAAAAGACTATGATCGCTTTGTGGCTCTTTTGTATATTATGAATCAAGAAGGACAATTTATAATTGGAAATTTTCTACATGATAAACATAGAAGTTTGAAAGATATTTTTAGCGAGAAACGAGAAAAAACTCTTGTTTCAATTTTGGGCTACTGTTTAATGCCTAATCATTTTCATTTAATCTTATACGAACACACAGAAGGCGGTATCAGCAAATTCATGGGTAAACTTTTAACCGCTTACTCAATGTATTTCAATACCAAATACGAGCGAAGCGGTCCCCTATTTACACACCCCTTTAGGTCAGAACACGTAAGTAACGAATCACAATATATGTACATATTTTCTTATTTACATCTTAATCCGCTTTCAATTATTGAAAAAAGGTGGAAAGAAGAAGGTGTTAAAAACAAAAAAGAAGCCAAAGGATTTTTGGAAAAATACGAGTTTTCAAGTTATCAAGATTTTCTTGGAAATAAACGTGTAGAGTCAACGATTTTGGATTTTTCTCTTATTCCAAAGTATATAAAAAACATGGAATTGGATTTCAATACATATAAACAATTATTTGAAGAAAATCAATAATAACTTTACAATCGAGGACTACCCTCGATTAAAAATCATAGCTTCTTTAAAAACTGGTCGCGAAATCTGGAAAGTAGCATTGGGTTGCCTTTTTCATCGAGTGGCACATCGCCGACGACCAAGCCATGCACATCGATATTGTCGACAATATGCCGCAACTCCGGGTCTGCGTTAATTTGCTTTTCTATTTCGATAAGCTCTGCTCTGTCTTTCAACACTAAAATTCCTTGCCCGGAGATATCGCTGTGTTTCCCACCTACCATCAAGCTGGTGCCTATGTCGCCTCGAAGAGAATCCCCGACAAAAATTAACCTGTTTTTTGGCACCGGAATATTTTTTGAAACAAGCTTTTCTATCAGATGATGTATGGCTATTTCTTTTCCGCCTCCGGACATATTTTCATCAGTGGCAATATCCAAAAAAATATCAGAAAGCTTTAGATATTTCGCCAGCTCGTCCACAAAAACTTTCGCGTTGGCGGTAAAACCAACCATCGGTATGCCAAGGCGGGAATATATTTTTGCCAAGACAAATATCGGCGATATGTTGGATTTTTCAAATTCTTCCGGATTTTTTTTATATAATTCTGTAGCTACTTCTGCCGCTATGTTCCCGTATGCTTTAAGAATAAGAGATGCGACATCATGAGCTTGGTTTCCGGGTTCATCTATTTCTCTCTCGTGCGGAATAAAACGATTTTTGAAATAAATTTCCGGGTCTTTCCAATCAGCGTGGCCGTCAATATAAATTCCCCGCATCCGGTCAAATTCGCGAAAAGAATTTCCAAGCTTGAAGCCTCTATAATAAGTTGCCTCAAGTTCCATCGGTTCCTGCTCCGGAAAAAGTTTCGCTATCGCTTTGCCATGTATCGCCGAAAGATGCGCAAGAGTGCCGTCAATATCAAAAAAAGCCAGAGCCCGCGGCATTCCATCACTCATCAGTTCAATTTTTATGTCTTTTTTCCTGCCGTCTATCCCCTCAAGCTCGGATGAAACAGTACTCCATGTTTTATCAAACGCAGAACCTGAATCGAAATCATCAAAAATATCCATAAATTATTTTAAATCCTCCAGAGAAATTTCTGAATCCGGATTGAAAGCGTCGGGATCCATTGACAGATGCATCGGGTGTTTTTTATCCGTGACAAAACTTCCTAAAAAATTCAGGAAGTCGGCTCGGCGCTCCTGTTCCCCTTTTTCTTCAAAATGCTCCAGCGGGTGGGCTTCGGGGGTAAATTCAAAATGCCCGCGTATTTCCCCATCGCTAAAAACGCGCAAGTGGTATTGGTCTTTAAAACTGGCTAATTTTCTCCAACTCAAAACCTGACTCTTGTCTTCCCAGGCGACGAAATGATTACCGAAACCCCATTTGTTGTGCAGATGCATTTTTAGATCTTCCAGCGTTCGGCCGGGCGCCAACCAGCCGATGTGATAGCGCTGTCTTCCTTTCTCGTGCCAAACCAAACCGGACTTTAAAAGAACTTTTTGCAGAGTTGGAAAAAACTTATAAAGAAAATGCCAAATCTTCTGTTTCACCCTATCAAAAAAAGTCATCCTATTAGAAATCTTACTAACAATATGTAATCTTTAATTCTATGCATAAATGGATTTCTAACGGGACAAGTACGCTTTATTTTTTCTTTTCGGCCAGCACTTCCTTTATTTGATCAATTATTTCATTCGGGGTAACCGTCGCTTTAATCAGGAAACGAGTGGCGCCCAGGGCTTTGCCTTTATCAATATCACTCTGCTGTCCCAGGTTAGAAAGAAAAATAACCGGTATATGTCTGATTTTTGGATCGCTTTTTATTCGGCGTAGAATTTCAAAACCATCGATGCCCGAGAGAATAATGTCCAGCATAATAATATCCGGCAACTCCTTGCTGATAATTTTCAGAGCCTCCTCACCTTCGTTGCAATGGAAAAAAATGCACTTGGTGACCGAAAGTTTGCGCGCAATTATATCATTCAAAAATTGATCATCTTCCACCCAGACAATTTTTTTACCTTCCAGGCTCACGTTATGGGCTTTTTCATTGATAGCACTTTCTAAGGAGGCAACTTCATCGGAATGTTTTTCTCCCAGTTGAGTCCGCACTTTCACCAAAACCTCTTCTGGATCAAACTGGGCTTTGACTAGATAATCTTTTACCCCCAAAGCCAGAGCGCGATTTATTTCAACCGGCTGTCCGGAATTGGAAATGATAATCGTCGGAATTTTGGCTAAAGTTGGATCCTTCTGTTTTTTTTCTAAAATCTCATAACCGTTCATCCGGGGCAGAATAATATCCAGCAAAATCAGATCGGGCTGAAAAGATTTCATCTGCTCAAAACCTTCCACGCCATCTCTGGACAGCACAGTCTGAAACCCCTCGTTCATCAATTTTTGATTTAGAACATCTCCTAAAAACGGATCATCTTCAATTATTAAAATTTTTTTCATAGCTTTTTTAATTACTTGCTTGCAACGGAACAGTGAAATAAAAAGTGCTCCCCTTGTTTTCTTGACTTTCAAACCAAATCGTCCCGCCATTTCTTTCAACAATGGTTTTGGCAATATATAAGCCCAGTCCAGAACCATCGGTTTCTTGTTTTAGGGCGTTGCGCGCTCGAAAGAACTTCTTAAAGACTTCCCTGGCTTGATCCTGCGGTATGCCAATACCATTATCAGTAACCGAGATCAGCAAGTGACTATTCCCTTCCTTTATACCTATCCCAATCTTGCCTCTCTCCATTGTATATTTAATCGCATTTTCTAGCAAGTTTTGCAGAACGGCCCGTATCATCTCCGGATCAATATATACTTGTGGTAAATTTTCAAGTTTATTTTCGTACTCAATCGTAATATTCTTTTTTGAAGCCTCGGGACCCATTTCAAAAAGAACATTATCAATTAAATCAACTATATCCAGATGTTCAAATTTGTAATGAACCCGTCCGGATTGAATATGATCAGCCACTAACATGTCATTGACCAGAGTAATCATTCGGGTATTGCTTTCGTAACTTTTCATCAAAAAAGTTTTTTGATCATTGTTCAGAGCTCCCATATCGCCGTTCAGCAACATACTCAAAGTCCACTTGATGCCAGAGAGAGGAGTGCGAAGCTGATGAGCCACAATGGAAATGAAATTAGACTTTATCTCGTCAAACTTTTGCAGTTTTTCATTGGCCCGGGAAAGCTCCAAGTCCCGGCGAATCAAAAGCTTGGTGCCGATATTGTATTCAAAAGTGACTTGCTCCAGCTTAGCAAGTTTTCTTTCCATCTCCTCGACCTCCGACAAGAAAAACACTTTCAGACCGAGTTTCCAGAATAAACTTTTCAAAAGATTTGTGAAACTTCTTTTTTGTACCGTAGAATCAATCATCTTGGTCCACCTAAACTTTGCTAAAGTTCTGGCGGACTAATCCGCCAAAACACAAATAACGACAGTTTCATTGTGAAAAGCGGAATTGCATCTGTCCATATTTTTGACTTCGCCCCCCAGTGGAGCCTGTTCGCCGTAAGTATAAAAACCAATCAAAGGAGTTTCTTTTCCAACCGCCTGCTGAATCGCATTTATTTCTTCTCCGGACTTATCGCCGAAAAGTTTATTGCGGGCGATGCAATTGAAAATGATCACCGCTTTGGGTTTGCTACCATCTAATTGAGCGACCGCATTTTCGGCCGCTAGCTTGGCCACTTTGACCGCTTCTTCGCGACTGCCGACCATCAAGCGCACTTCCGAACCTTGTGGAATTTCGGCGGCGCAAGTAATTGATCCTTTGGCATCCACCGTAATCGGGTCCCGAATCAGCAACTCATCACTGCCGGCAACTTTCATGCCCAGCGGATAGGTTATGGCTAGCTTGGCTAACGCTTCGGTCCTTAGGACTTTTGCTTCTTCTTCGCCAAAATAATCTTCATAGATCTTGACGGCTGGAGCACCATTGATTTCATGAATAACTGCCCCCTCAGATTTCGTAACTGTCATCGGTTCGCCGACTGGAATCCAGCCATGCTTCACCCCAATACCTATTTTGAAATTGCCGACCATTCCCAACCCGACCACTGAGCCCGAATATACTTTGTCATTGATGTATTGGTATGTTTTCTGAAAAGCAAAGTCATCTCCGGAGGCGCCGCCGACAACCGGAAAATGAAGGCCGAGAGAATCCAGCACTCCCCGAACTATATCCGCCCCATTTCCAACCAACACGTCGGGCATCATCATGAATGCCTTAAGTGCATCACCGGCTTGCTCCTTTACTTGATCGGCTGCCACTTTCCCCCCCGCCCGCGGACCGGCCGCAATGTTTTCCCCCACCCCAGCCAAATATTTTATCTGTGGCGACTTTACTGCCATCACCGCCACAGATTTTTCTTTGACTGGACCGGCCGTAGTAATTTCTCCGGAAGTTGAAGATCCGACCAATAATGCCTGGGGAGCTACGGAGCGCACCCCGCTCAACATTTTCTGTTGATCATATTTAACCGAAGAAAAAACAATTAATAAATCCGGACTCTTGTCGCCCAGTTGATCTACCGCGTCTTGACACGCATTCACTCCCACCACGTAAGAGTCTTCCCCATACGCTAAACCCACACTCGCTTTGATTCCTGTTTCCATAAAAATAAATTATTAGCTTGTAATAATTTAAGTATAACATAAAAACATGCTAGAGTGAATAAGTTAATCGGAGCCGTGTCTGAGCGGTCTAAGGTACCTCTTTGCTAAAGAGGTGAGGGTTTTAAACCCCTCCGCTGGTTCGAATCCAGCCGGCTCCGCAATGGAACTGAGCGACAAGCTTGAAAATAAATTTCGTCTAGATGTAAATCAAAAAAAAGCCCTGCATAAGCTCAAACTTTTTTCTGTGGCTGATTTGCTTTTTCACTTTCCGGTGAGGTATTCGCATATCAGTGAAATAAAACCAATTAGTCAATTGGTGGCCGGAGAATACGCGACAGTCTACGGCCAATTTTGGAGTCCAGATATAAAAAGAGGATTCAGAAGTAAAATTTTGCGAGCCGAAGGAGAAGTAATAGACGAAACTGGAAAAATAAAAGTTGTCTGGTTTAATCAAGCCTACATTGCAAAAATGATCCACTCCGGACAATTCGTGGAATTCACTGGTAAAGTAATCATGGGAAAAAGGGGTTTATATTTGGCAAATCCAGAATTTAAAAAAGTTGATTCAATGCCAATTGATGTACACGATTCTTTGTTCACACCCCCTCGCCTTCCAGGCACTCCCCCTTCGCAGGGGGAGAAATATATGGAAGTTTTTGGTTTTCCGGTTTATGCTGAAACTCGCGGTATAACTTCTAAATGGTTTTATCATGCTATTTTAAAAATTATAAAAAATAAGACGTTAGATAATATTGCAGATTACATACCGGAAGAAATTTTAAAAAAGTATCATTTGCCGACGCTGAAAACTGCGTTATTTTGGATTCATAAACCCAGAAATGCCAAAGACGCGCAGTCGGCGCGGAAAAGATTTGCTTTTGAAGAAGTCTTTTGCATTCAGCTGGAACGCCAGCATGACAAATTTGAATATCGGAAAAATAAATCTTTTCAAATCAGTTCGGGGAAAAAAGAGGTGGCCGAATTTTTAAAACGTTTTCCTTTTGAACCGACTCAGGCCCAAAAAAAATCCATTGAAACGATACTCGCGGACATGGCAAAAAATTTTCCGATGTCCCGGCTCCTGGAGGGAGATGTCGGGTCTGGGAAAACAGCGGTGGCGGCTACGGCAGCGTATGCTGTGATAAACCCCACCCCTCGCCCCTCCCCTGACAGGGGAGGGGTTGGGGAGAGGTTGTTAAACCTGCAAGTTGCCTACATGGCCCCCACTGAAATTCTGGCGACCCAGCACTTTGAATCTTTCATAAAATACTTTTCTCCCAGCCATGGCAAAATTTTGAGTAATACACAGATAGGATTGATTACCGGCTCCGGATGCCGAAAATTTCCTTCTAAAATAAATCCGACCAGTTGGACAAACATTTCCCGCGCTCAACTTCTAAAATGGGTGGCTAATGGAGAAATACCCATCCTAATCGGCACTCACGCCCTGATTCAAAAAACGGTAAAATTTAAAAATTTGGCGCTCGTTGTGATAGATGAACAACATCGATTCGGCACTACTCAAAGAAGAAAGTTGGTAAGGAAAGACGGAGTCGCGCCGCATTTATTATCCATGACCGCCACGCCAATCCCCCGCACGCTGGCACTGACAATTTATGGAGATCTAGACCTCTCGCTGTTGGACGAAATGCCGGCCGGCCGAAAGCAAATAATTACAGAAATTATCACCCCGAATAAACGCGAAGAAACTTACGAAAAAATCAGAGAGGAATTAAAAGCAGGAAGACAGCTTTATGTAATTTGTCCGAGAATTTTCGAGGAGGAAACGCAGGTAGACCCCTACCCAGCCTCCCCCTTACTAAGGGGGAGGAGCGGAGGGGGTCTTGAATTAAAATCAGTCACCGAAGAAGCTAAAAGATTAAAAAAAGAAGTTTTTCCGGAATATGAAATCGACATCTTGCACAGCAAGATGAGCAAGGAGAGAAAAGAAAAAGTGATGCGGGATTTTATGGAACATAAAATCCAAATACTTTGTGCCACGTCAGTGATAGAGGTTGGGATTAATGTATCTAATGCAACTTTGATAATAATAGAGGGCGCGGAACGTTTTGGTTTGGCCCAACTACACCAACTACGCGGGCGCGTTCTGCGAAGCACCCATCAGGCGTATTGCTATATTTTCGCGGAAGCCAAAAGTGAAAAAACTATCGCTCGACTGAAAGCATTGAAAACCGCTAAAAATGGATTTGAGCTAGCAGAACTCGACCTGACTCTGCGCGGAGCCGGAGAACTCGGCGGCACCAAGCAATGGGGCATCACTGACTTGGCGATGGAAGCAATAAAAAATATAAAAATGGTAGAAGCCGCCCGCTTTGAGGCCGTTCGCATCATCACCGAAGACCCCGAGTTAACAAAATACCCTCTCCTAAAACAAAAAGTCCATCAAAAAGCCGGCGAGTTTCATTTCGAGTAAGTACGTGCAAATAATTTAGAAGTTAGTAATATAGTTATATGGCCGAACCAGGAAATAAATTATTTCAAAAAGTCCCTAGTAGTCGTCAAGAAGAAAGTTCTTTGGAAACTGTTGTTTTTCCAGAATCCAATATTGCCTTTTTTGACCATTTTGTAAGTATCGAAATTCCAAATCTTGTAAGAGAATCACCAACGGGGGGAATTTTTTTGGATTTTGGATGTGGAAATGGTTCGATGCTTTCTATCATTTGTGATTCTCTACGCAACCATGGACTAAATAAAAGATTGCAAATTATGGGGTATGATCCTAATCTTCCTAAGATTGACGAAGATTCTCGAGTCGGAAGAAAAAAGAAAATTTATGAAATAAGCTACACCGATAGTTTGCCTGAACGAGCTGATATCATTGTTGCAAATTTTAGCCTACATCATGCCGATAGCATTAAAGAGGAACTTGAAAAAGTCGCTAATTTAGGAGCTACTTTTGTAACTATTGCCGAATATGATTTCAGTAAGCTTAGGGCACTGCCTGAAGATCAAGCGGTCGAAGAATTCAAAAGAGGCTTCCAGGCGAGCGAGGCAGGTCTGACAGACTATGAAGATTTCCGACGTCAAGCTATGCGCTCAGGCAGAAGTGTTGATGAAGCTTGGCGTGATTGTTATCTTTTTCATCAAAAGTATTCAAAAGAGGATTTTTCCCAAGCCTTGGAATCCGCTGGCTACTCGCCTATGCGCATCGTTCTTCCTAGTGGCCGACAAGATAAATACAAATTCATTTTAACTGCAAAAAAGAAGTAAAAAGTATGTTATCACTTTTGTCCGGCCGGACAATATGATATTATATAAATATGTATAATAATTCACCAAGCATCGGAGACCTTTTGATAGCCACATTATGTAGTGCGCGAAATACTCGCCGATTTTACGCTATACTACGAGAACGAGAGTTTGAGCGATATAAAAAAGAAAGTATAAGAGTCGGTCTTTCTCGATTGCATGCAAGGGGATATCTCGCCAATTCTTCTTCTGGCTGGTCCACAACTAAAAAGGGAAGAAAATATTTCGAAAATTTACGCTTATTGAGTTACATCTCATCCCCTTTCGATAATAATCCACCCGATGACATAGTTATCGCTTTTGATATACCAGAGAAAAATAGAATTGTACGCAGGTGGCTCCGAAATCAAATAAAAATTTTCGGCTATAAAATGCTGCAGCAAAGCTTATGGATCGGGCCTGGTCCGCTTCCATCTTCTTTCTTAAAACGGCTGGAAGATTTGCAGATAAGAAAAAATATTAAAACTTTCAAAATAGCAAAAAAGAATAATTAGTATGTTATCAACTCTGTCCGGCCGTCAATTTTGATAATATGCTAAGTTAATTTATGTGTGCGCGTGCTTGGACTCGAACCAAGACATCCCCGAGGTATAAGCTCGGTGCTTTAACCAATTAAGCTACACGCGCATTATTTTTAATACTACAAAATTAA
>OBEQ011521962.1_pt1 | contig 22286 bp, 24 predicted proteins | sample 1670901 | NCBI WGS metagenome assembly OBEQ01 (sample SAMEA104232315, study PRJEB22302) | groundwater metagenome | biome: forest; feature: aquifer; material: groundwater | place: USA | collected 2011-08-07 | depth 5.4 m
CACCTGCGCGAGTGAAGGCCTTCGAGCTGCTCCCCATTCTGATCGGGCTCGTGGCCGACGAAGCGAAAGGCGCCTCAGACCCGGCCGGTTTCCTTGCGACAGTCCGCCAGCGGCTGGACGATATCCTGCATCATTCGTCGGCCTATCACTTCGGTCCCGCGGATCGCCTGATGCCGTGGGTGGCCCCGGAGACGCCCGTCGCCGATCCGACGCTCCGCTCGACTGTCGTGACCTCCGTGCTGACCACGATCTGGGACGCCGACCGGGCGACGCGACGGACGAAACTGGCGGCGGCGATCACCGACCTGGTCAAAGCCCATAAGCGGGTCCTGCTTATCGCTCCCGACAACCGGACCCTCACGGACGCGCTCCTGGCCGCCGCCAAAGGCCTGCGCGGCGCCGGCCTCCAGTACCGCAGCTTTCTCTGCTGCTACGACCCGCCCGCCGTCGCGAGCGAAGGCGGCATCAACTTGCGCGACCTGCTCTTCGACGCGCAGGTGTCGGCCTTCCTGGGAAAGTCCCAGTCCGACAAGGCGGGCCTCCGGCGCAAGCTGGAACGCTACCTGGAGCTTGCGCCCATCCTGCGCTACAAGGCCGAGAAACAGAAAGATCTCGATGAGGTGCGCCACCTCGAATGGCGCTTGCTCACGGCCCTCGGCGACGCTCAGGCCCGGATCAAAAAGCTCCAGGGCCTGCTGACGTCTTACGAGACCCTGCCCGTCTGGCAGCGTCTCAGCATGCAGGTGATGGGCAGCAACGTGGCCACGATGCAGGAGAACTGCGCACTGTACGAGGCGCAGAAGCGGGAGTATATGAACGAGTTGGAGATCGTGCAGGCGCGCATCAACGAGCTGAAGCCGGAAGCCTACGTCGATCCGGAGATGCGCCCCGAGTACGAGGAGCTCAAGGACGAGATCGAACGCCTGGGCGGAGCCGTCAAGGTGCGGGAGGTCCTGGCCATGGAAGAGGACGTGAAACGCCTGCCCTTCCTTCAGGCCAAGCGCGTGCTGGCCGCGACGGCGGCCCGCGTGATCGGCGACGTCATTTTCCGCCCCATCCGGTACGACGCGCTGGTCATCGACGAGGGACCCCGGATGCCTCTCCCGCTGCTGCTCGCCTGTGCCTGCCTCGCGCGCGAGCGGATCGTGCTGGCGGGCGATCCGCACGACATACACCCTCCGCACCCAACCGAGTCCGGCGTCTCACTCGGCTGGCCGACGGAACTGGCCGGACCATCGGTATCACCGGCTCGACCGACGCCCCCATAGTCGCGATTCGCGAACCCACCTTTACTGCGGACAGGGATAGGGGAACGAGGCCTCCGGCGGTGCCGGCATCGCCAGATGGACGGTGCAGGGCGCGCGCTCCTCCGTGAGCTGGCGGTTGGAGGAATAGACGATCTCTTCCGTCGTAAAGGCCGGCCCGTACCGGACCCGGATCTTGTCCACGCCGATGTCGCTGGTCGCGCGCGTCCTGCGGAGAAAGACTTGTTCGCGCGCGTTCCGATCCGGCTCCTCTGCGAGCTTCCCGTTCCACGGAATAAAGACGAGCGTCGCCCGCGACAGCGCCGGCCAGAGCGATCGCCGGACGGCGGCATCCTGGGTGGCCAGATACCGCGCCGCCTCTTCCTGAAGTCTCCGGTGCCGGCCCCGATCCGTTTCCATGGAAATCGGCAGCGACGCGTTCAACTCGACAATCCGCCTCTCCACCTCGTCGCGAGGCATCCCCGCCTGCATCGTCCCCACCGCTTGGCTGATGTCTTCAACCGTCCGGGTATCAAGATTAAAGGCCGCGGGATAGAGGCCGCAGGAGACCGGGTGCAGGAAGGCCAGTACCCAGATCCCGAGCGTGGCGCGCCAACGGGGAAACGGCCGAGGCCCGGGATGGGCCTCTTCATCGTCGTAATATTGCCGGATCCAGCTCAGGACGAAAAACAAGATCAGGGAAACCGGGGCGAGAAACAGGTGGGTGGTAGCGACTTCGTTGATGTCGGGCAGCCGTGCCGGGATGTCCCAGGCCCCCCAGAAGGACAAGGCGATCACCAGCGCCATCCAGGCCCAGGCGGCAGGGACGACCGCCTGCCCTATCCGATACGGATTCTTCAGGCTGGACACGGTCGAAACTGTACCATATAATCCCTTTTCTCCGCTCTGTGCCGAAGTGGCGGAACTGGCAGACGCACTAGATTCAGGGTCTAGCGAGGGCAACCTCGTGCAGGTTCAAATCCTGTCTTCGGCACCATAACTTTCTCAAGCACTTGCACTCGCTTTCTCCCTGTCAATTGCAGGCGCTTTGGAAGCCGCTTGGTGGGCTAGTGTTAGATGAGTGTTAAGCCTATCGGCCGCTGCACTCAAATCCGGCTCCCGGAAGCTGTTATACCGCGTGAAACACTCCATCGTCTTGTGACCGCTGATCTGCATGATTGTGAGCGGGTCAATCCCCGCCCGGCGCATGTTCGTGATCGCCGTATGGCGGAAGTCATGAAAGCGGAAGCCCTCGATTCCGGCCAACTCGCAAGCAGTCACAAAAGCGCCTCTAAAGTCTGCAACAGACTGCCCTTCCCGGAGAAAGACGTGCTTCTCATGCAGCGCCCTAGTCTTCCGTAACTCTGCAAAGGTCGCCCTGAGTTCTGGTGACAACGGAACGATTCGCCCTTCAGCCGTCTTCGTGTCCTCCGCTGACAGCCGGATAAAGCCTTTCTTCTCGTCTACCTTGTCCCAGGTCAGACCCAGGATTTCGCCTCGGCGCATCGCCGTCTGGTAAGCCACCAGATTGATCGGACGCAGGTAGCTGGGAGAATGCTGCTGTAAGGTATCGAATTGGGCTGGTTCCAGAATTTCGTCCCTTACATTGTCCTCCTTTTCCTGCTTCAAATGCTGTAGCGGGTTCCGGTCCATCCGTCCCTTTTGCACGGCCCAGGAAAAGATATGCTTAATTCCAGCCAGTTCCCGGTTCACTGTGGCAAGTGCGACTTCCTTCCGGCGTCCCTCCAGGTATGCCTCTACCCTGTCGCTCGTCACCGCAGACGCAAACGTCCCTGGCCCGAATGCCGGAACAAACCGGTTCTCAATCCACGACTTCTTGCACTTGTACAGAGCTTGGCGCTGAATCTTCTTGTCTTCCAGGTAAGCATCCGTCAACTCCTTGAATGTCATCAGAGCGGCAAGTTTTCCGCTTGGAATCCCAACCGTTTCAAGCTCGGTCCGCTTGCTCGCCTCCAACTTCTCGGCTAGTTCCTTGACCGGCCCCGACTTCCACCGCTTCATCTTGATTCCCGGCACTGACCGAGAACCATACGGGGCCATCTTCATGATCTTTCTATCGTCAATGACCGGAAATTCGACGTACCAGTTCTTACCGCGCCTTGTCAGACCCATCCTATTTCACCTCCTTTCCCGGCTTGGATTGGCCCACGAGGTCGGAAATACTCACGCCCAGGGCTTTGGAGAGCTTGCGGATGGTGGAAAGGCGCGGATCAGACGTCCCGCCTTCCATGCGGGCGAGACTGACATAATGCACCCCTGCCACCTTCGCCAGCTGCCTGAGCGATAAGCCTTGCCGTTCCCGGTAAAGCCTCAGCCGTTTCATGGGTTCGAATGTTAGCGAATAGGATAACATTTGTCAATGCCTTCGAGTCGGCATCGGCATCACGCTATTCTTGCTTATCCACTCGTCAATCACCTTGAGGTCGAACCGGAGGAGTCGCCCGACCTTCACATATGGAATCCGTCGCTGGCTCACCATCGTGTACCCCGTATCTGGGCTGATGCCGAGGTAGTCGGCAACCTCGTGGATATTGAGCAGCCGGTTCTTGATGGGTTCACTTTGTTTCATACTGGTGGCTATACTACGGGCTTACCGTTTCCTCTACCAGCAGAAAGGGCGAAGAAAACCCCCCGTGAAAACAAGCACAAAACCAAAGAGATTGTTTGCGCTCACGGAGTCTGAACTGCTCCGGCTCATGGTCAAAATAAATATGTCCGCAGTTTCTGCATGGTGTCCACGTTGCTGCTCGTTTGAGATTTTTGAAGAAAAGAGAAAGAAAATGAAGATCAGCTGCCCCGGATGCAATGGCCCGCGCATTGTTCTCGACGAGAAGTTTTGGGAGACGAGAAACGTTCGAATGAAGCGCGCCCTTTGGAAAGATCCCCTGCTGCTTCCGACCGTCAAAGCCGAATGGGAGTCAATGCGCGAGGGCAGCCCCTTGCTGCCCTCTCCTCCTTACCCCTTTCCCAAGCCGATGGCTTGGTTGTCCCCCCGATGGGAAGAGGCACGAAAACCCCCTGGCAGGCCGATTCGGATAGGGGCGTACTATCGCTTGCATAATATAGTTCAGTTCCTCCGCGACAGCGGCCTGTCGTTGAAATATATCGTGGATGTGATTGCGAAAGAGCGAGGAAAAACGAGCGCCAAAGAGTGTGCCAGCATCGAGGCAGAAATTCGTAGCGCTCGCCGGTTGGTCGAGAACCAACGAGCAGACCCGCAAGCTCGGTTACAGGGAACGAGGATCAAGGAAACGAAGCTGTCCAAGGGCAAAGCCCAACTGACTAGAAAAGGATCAACTGCCCAACCTACTGAACGAGATCGCTTTCGCTTCTCCATGGTCAGTGCCTATGTCAGACAAGTGGGGTTGACTAAACAAGAGGCCATCAAACGGCTCTCTCAGATTGAAGGCTTCTCCTCAACTAAGGACATTGAGCAATCGCTGAACCGATTTGACGTACCGAATCCCGAGCTTTATTGGCGTCCTGGCATTATCAGAGACATGAAAAACATGATGATGAAGCATTAATGCAGAAGGGATCAATGCAGGAGTATTTTTAGGGGGCTTTTTAGGCGTTTTTCAGGGTATTTTCATGTGTGTTGAGATTTGTGTGTTGGCCTGTGTGTTGGAATGAGTGTTGAAATGAGTATTGGAATGAGTATTGGGATGAGTAGGTATGAGTATTCGCAAGGGTATTCGCAAGGGGGTTGGCAAGGGCATGGCAAGAGTACGGCAAGGGTGTTTTAAGGGGTATGCGGTCTTTTTAGACGATAGGTACTCTATCAATTATCTGCCCATGCTCTTTTAGCAAGGAAACTGGAACTCGATAACTTCTAGGCAGAGGCGGCAAGAAAGAATTTTTCGGGGTAACCCCGAACAATTTTCTCTGGGTCTCTTCGGTTTCCATATAGGGGGCAATGCGTTCAGCGTCGATCTCGACGATGAGGTAAACCTCCTCTTCAGACGGCTGATAGCCTTCCAGCATAGAATCGAGAAGTCTCACTCCCCCAAGAGAAAGTGTTGTTGGGCATGGCTCGTCCCTGAATCCTCGTTTAACAATTCCCTCTGCCCAACGAGCTTTCGTTAGATGATATAGCCTCATTGTTTAAGACCAAGCTGGCGACGGAGCCAGATCAGCCCCCCATCTCGTTTCAGGTCGGATGTAGCGCCCACCAGGTCATGATCTCGAAGGGCATCGTAATCAATTGAACGATGCTTCCTGCCTCTGTAATCTTCAGTGGACTCCAGACCAACCGTCCGTGTTTCTTCAAACGCATTTAATCGACCATTCCAAACCCAACCAACTTTGACAAACAATTCGACAGCCTGAGGGTCTATCAATTTTTCGGTCAACATATCGTTCTAAATCCTTGAACCGAGGCCATAAATTCCTGCCACCGTCGTAGGCTAAATTCCAGCATACGAGAAAATCTTTTCAAGTCAATCCCCCCAACAATCGGCTTACACACATAGCCCACCTCAATGTATCCTTTTCGATTCTCGTACTCCCCTTTTTGTTTTCTCCTGCATGACATTACGGAGTAGGAGTGGTAGGATTCCGGGCCGAATGAATGTCAGGAAAGGGTGAGTGAACCCTTTTCTTGTCTGTAGGCAACCTCAATGCCTAAACTCATACCACTGCCCGGGTCCTTTCCCTTTCTCAAGATCTTTGAAGGCTTTCTCAAGGAATATGCAGGCTGCAGCACTTACTTGTATGTACCGAAGGCAAGGAAGATTGATGACGAAAACGTAAAAATCTTATGTTCAATCATAAAGATAATCTTTGACGAATTTCTCGATAGTGTTTGGAGTCATGAAACGCAAGATGCTTTACTGTCTCGGCTGATTGAAAAAAAGATTCTAGACCCCTATAAGAAAGATAGTACCCTCCAAGATCGGACTGCCTTGCCTAGGATAATCAAGCAGCTTCTTGTGGAATTAGGTCTTTTATGGGTACAGAAGGACAAGGAGATTATAATCACAGATGCTGGACTAGAAGTAATTACTTCTAAGAATCCACGCCCTATAGTCGAGGGACAGATTGCAAAATTCCAATACCCCAATCCCAGCCTAGATGTCCCTTATTCAGATGAGTTTGGTGGCCTGTTGCCGCATCTCTTTCTCTTGCAACTTTTGCGCAAATTAAATTATCGGATTACGAGAGAAGAATATGCACTCTTTGTTAACCTTGCACAACAACAAGACGATGTTGAACGTATTGCCTTATACATCAACCACTGGAGGGAACTTTCTGACAATGAAAGGATCGAATTGCTAGAAATCGTAACACTGAGCAAACCGACACGTACTCGATATGTGACAGTCGATGGAAGCGCGTCGTATCAGATCCCATTCTTTTGTTACCCGCACTATCTTCGCTATAACGATTCTGAAAGATTAATCACTTGTACCTCTCCTAAAAGTATCGACGTGATGTTGGACCAAAGGCTCAAAAACCTAAAGATTCCTAAATTTGATTCCGAAGAGGACTGGTTTGCTTACTATGGCGACCCCAAGCAACAACCTTCATGGTTCACTTACATTGCATTGGCTGTAGAGCACGCGACTTCAAGGAAAGATGCAGCGAAGATCATCAAACAGCACAAAGAAGAGCTCAGCGCAGAAGAGACCGAAGATCTGGAGAGAATGGAAATTGAGAAAGGGATCGAATCATTTTACGTGGAACGCCTTGGTATGATTGAAAAAGGACTGGTCCTAGTTAAAAACGGAAGGCAATATTCAACTCCTATAGGACGGATGGACCTTCTCTGTAAGAGTAAAAATGGGGAATTTGTTGTAATTGAAATCAAGGCCTATGAAACTGAAGACTCTGCTTTTGGGCAGATTCTTCGTTACATTGGATGGGTGCATCGAAACCTGGAAGGAGGAGAGAATAATGTGCGTGGGGTTCTACTCGCAGGAAAATTTCCAGATACTGCGCGGTATTCTCGGATTGGTCTTCTAAAAGACAACTGTAATGAGTTTCTAAGATTTAAAGAGCACGGTCTCCATGTTCAAGATGTCTGATGGAGCTTTTACCGTAGCCCACTCAGTCCTGCCCAACCATGTTTGTTACGCCTTCATTCGGTTTTTCTTGCTAGCTGGCCAGCGCTCGAACCAGACCTCGACATCATATGTGTATGACGACACGCGTTTTAGCTGTTCAATTGACGCTGCAAACTTTTTATCAAAATTCTTCCCAACGATGATTCCGCGAACCTTTCCCTTTTTCCCCCCGCTCAGCCGTTGGACGACCCATGTGATATATCGTGCGATTTGACCGACGACCTTATCCCCACTCCTTCCTCGCTTTAACTCGATGACGACGTAAACCCCGTTAGCATCCTTTGCAAGCAGATCAATTGGTCCCACAGCTGTTGGGTGCTGCCTCTTTACGAGTACCAACCCTTTCTCAAGGGCCTCGAGATTGTGTTCAAGTAAATCTTCAAGCGTTCTCTCCAAGATCTGAATCTTTTTATACCTCTCAATATCATGGTGAGTTCGTCCTTTCTCTTCTTGCTCATACGCCTCAGTGGCGGCATCTATCTTGCCGATACGTTCATAGTAAGTCCTGGCTTCTGAGACTGTGCTCCAAGGCTTGGCCCAACGCTCTTTTGATGGAGTTTGGCCATAAAGTGCCAACCAGTCCTGCTCCGACGCGTAATCGATGAGTTGAGCATAACTTGCCGAGTCTAACACCAGTTTATTTACGCGCTTGCGTGCCGCAGGAAAGACCGTTATGCCAGCAGAATTCTGATCGAGAGTTGGAAGAATACTGAGTATCGCCTGCACATATGCGAGTTCACGGGCAACCTTACCCCACGTCGTGCCTTCTTTACTTTTAGTATGCGACGCTGCTTGTACTGTTTTAGCTACACTTAAAAGTTGTGTTCGTTCTGCGGGTTGCAGCATTCGCCACTCGTCGATCAACTCTGCCAACTCGTCTGCGTCATCAAAGTTGCGAATACGCGTCCCGAACAGCCTGAATTCATCCCAGGTGATCTTCCATCCAACCTGTGACATCAAGCGATACAGCGCCAAAACAGGAAACGTTCGAAAAGCTGAGAAATGCCGCGCCAGCGACGGGTTATAAAATTGATAGCGGTGGAGTTGCATGGTCAGCAGTTCTTGCTTTTTCTGTTGCGATCTGGCCTTCATGAAGAGGCGGCCTACTTCTGTTACCTCAGGAACATTGTTAGTGTTGATCCAAGCAAGGCCAAGAAGACGCCATACGGGGAATTGCATGCGGGCTACGGGCGAGAAGCCTTTCCTGTGGCCTTTGTACGGTTTGATCAGTCGACGGCGGAATAGTTCCCTGGCAAACCGAGGTTGGGCTGCATGCCATGGAACGGACTGAAATTTAGAAAGGACTCTAAGATGGTCAGCTATGCGTGACCAGTTTGCACAGTTAACCGCTTGACCTTTCGGCACGTACCAGAAGTCGGGAGCCTTGGCATCGATTTCAACTCGATGTGCTAGCCGACGGCTGATAGCCATTGGCTAATCGTCGAGCCCAAGCAGCAATTGTGGTCTCTCTCGCTCGTCCGGCCGTCGCCCACTCATAACGCATGGCTTTACGGTAGTCGCGGCGACTCGTTGGTGGGCATAAGTGCAGAACTCGGGGTTGAGGTCGATTCCGATGAAACGCCTTTCCATTCTCCGTGCGGCTACACATGTGGTGCCCGAACCAGCAAGTGGGTCGAGCACAATGTCACCAGGAAAACCAAGCTCTGGAACCGCGCGAAATGTATACATGGCCATCAATCGATTCGGAAGAGCTTCAGGGAAAGGTGCGGGGTGTCCTTTCAGTCGAGGAATATTTTCCGGGTACATCCACCATATCTGCTGTGTGAGATCCATCCATTCTTCCTGCGTCAACTTGGAAGCTTTCTTGAACCCAGCTTCCAAAACACGAGGCTCCCCTGGTTTGACAAAGACAGCGATAAACTCGATGTAGTTACGTTCATATAAGTTGGGTGGAAACGGATATGATCCAAACATCTTCTCGGTCGTCTGTTTCTCCCAGATATACAAGCTAAGCAGTCGTAAAGGTGTCTTTTTTTCGATTCGTTGCTTCATGTCCGAGTACAGATCAACCAGTACTCTGGTATGGCTTGGGCCGAACGCAGCCTCCGACACGCTTTTCGTCAGCGGTAGAAGGGGAACATTCAGGCAAAATTTGCCGTTGGGTAGCAGAACACGAGCTACTTCAGCCCAAACCAAGTCTAGTTGTTCTAGGTAGTGCTCGTACGAGCCTGCCCCAATTTGATCCGGTACGCCATAATCGACCGTGTTCCAATACGGGGGACTTGTGATGGCGCAGGCGCACCAATCAGCCGGAAGTTGGCGCAATACTTTGACAGCGTCGCCGCATACGATGCGATCTGTAATCGTCTCGAGCGAGATAGGAGTTCTCGCAGCAGCAATAACACCAACACCTTTACCCTGGAACTGGGATCCCTTCCCGACATACCGTCGCGAGTGCGGGACCTCAGAGTTCGGAAGTTGAGACTGGATTGGTCCGCTGTTACTAAACTCGCGAAGACGGCGGAGCTTGCTAGTCTTCTTCGAAGCCTTTCCGCTGTCCTTGCGAACTTGCTTCATGACACCTCCAACGGCACGCTGTGTATTTGACTTCGGCTGCAACATCATCGCTGAGCTTGATGACGAAATCAAATGCTCTTTCTTTTTTTCTTGCATAAGTCCTATCACCCTCCCTTTTCCACTCAGAAACAAGGAAGCTGGAGCACCTGATACCCAGGTTAGACACATATGGTATGGAAAAGGTGATAAGCTATTTTCAATGGCTTACCCATCCAGTTTGGGAAACGGTGTCAGGAACTGTTTCCTGCCGCCCAGTTTCTGACCGCCCCCCTGCGGCCCGAGAGCCTCCGTCTCTTCTAACTCATTGCATTGGTTGTAGAACGTTCGCCTAAATTTGATGCAAGTTTGGGATGGAGAACGCATGAGTGGGCCCTACTCTGCGACGTACACAAGGCTATCCACAAGGTATCCCCAAAAATTGTGGATAGGTGTCCCTGGAAAATATCGTAAGGGTGAAGTCTTTCCGCGTTATTTGGGGGTTGTGCGGGGTGTAATACAAGACCTTCAAGGCAGATGCGGGATTAACGCGCTGGAGATGGAAAATTATTGAGTGGCGCGTTCAAAACCGGACGATGGAGTTTTTCGAGCGCACAGGATGCCGTTAGAAGCGAATATGGAAACGAGCACCGGCATCCTTCAAGTCTGGAACAGCAGTCCATCCCTCAGATAGCCCGTCGAAGTTGAATCTCTTGTCGACGACCCGTGGTGACACAGGATGTGGTGGAAGGAGGACCTTGCACCACGATTTCTTGCAACAGAAAATGATGCAGTCCGCGCTTCTCCCTCTTCCCCCCTGCGGCCCGGCCTGAGACAGCAGACGGGGACAGGCACGCCTCGGAAGGCGAGCCAATTCCCCTCGCTCGCTTGACAGGTCCCCAGGGGTGGCCTAGCCTTGCTGTCAATCTGCGATATTCAGTGGAAGGGCATCCTGCTGGAGGGGAAGGGTGAGGTTTTTCTTCACCAATTTAAATAAGCCGTGGCTGAGAAGAATCATAAACAATTCAAACCCCGATTGGTTTTTATTGACGATGATCCCCAAGAGTTGGAGGACCTGGGCTCTATCGTTGCGGAAGAATATGATTACGTGCCCATCCAGTGGCCCTATGCGAAGTCACTTGACGAACTAGTCAGAGAACCCCCGGCCATTTTTGTACTCGACCTCTTCTTTCCACCTGCTGGCGAAGCCGCATCAGACACGATACCTCCAGAACACATACCTGACCAAAGTGCTCATGCCCAACGCATAGTGGAAGGTTTTTCTCGTCTCTATGGGGCGCAGCTGAATGGGAAGGAACTTCTCCGCCGGACATTCTCACAGATTCAGGAAGCATATGCCCTTCTATGGGCACAGTGTCGGGATTTGAAACAGTCAGCTGATAATGGGCGTGCTCTTCTTGCCCAACTAAAGTCTCATCGACGATATAAGCACGTTCCAGTGGTGATCTATTCTCGTAAGGTCACGGTGCCCGAAGCAGTCAGGGCTTTGCAGGCTGGTGCTGTAACGGTGATTCAGAAAGTGGATTCTCCACCTAAGTTAGAACAGAAAGAGTTGGTTCTGTCGCAATTGAAAGCTGCTCAAGCTGTCCCTACTGCCGGATGGAAATCCCGTCTGTTGCTGTTGTTAGGGATCAATGTGAATGTAACATCATTTAAAGGGGCCTTGACCTCAAGCGAGAACGGGTCCTCAAAAGCTAACCGTCTGTTGAAGCTTATTCCCAAGCGAGTCAGGGAGAACAAAGTTATCACGACCCTTGTTATTGTCTTCGGTCTATTGATTCCCTACCTGACTCAAATCGCAAGCGTCATCGAATCGTGGCAGAAGATGAAGAGGGTTTTTGTGGATGATCCTCGCGCAGAGTTAGCTCAGTTAGGCGTTCCGTATAGTGTAGATCAGTTCATTATGAGTGCACAGCAGGGTGACACCAGAGCTGTAAGGTTATTCTTGCAAATAGGGATAGACCCGGAGGCAAGGGGACATTTTCACCGGACTGCTTTGATGGAAGCAGCGGAAAACGGTCATGTGGATGCAGTTAACGCGTTGCTAACCAAGCATGTGAACATAAATGCGCAAGACTTTGGTGGTGATACCGCATTAAACAGAGCAGCAGATAAGGGCCATACGCAAGTGGTGCAGGTGTTGATTGCCCATGGGGCTGATGTGAACATGAAAGGCAATTCAGGAAGGACCGCTCTTATGGGGGCAAGTTTCAATGGTCATGTTGAGACTATGGCAGTACTCCTGGATCACGGTGCGATCATAGATACACGGGACGTAGAAGAACAGACTACCGCACTACTTTTGGCCGCTTTTAATCACCACAATGATGCCGTTAAACTTCTCCTTCAAAAAGGGGCTGACCCAAACACTCAAGATAAGTCTGGCCAGACAGCTTTAATCGCAGCAGCACGGGGAGGCCATACCGAGATGCTGCAAGACCTTCTCAGACATCATGCAGATGTAAAATTGAAAACCAAAGATGGCCAAACAGCCTTAATGGGAGCAATTAGGAATAATCATCCAGAAAATGCAGCACTACTGAAGAATGCGGGGGCTAAGGAATAAGCAGCGATCAGGAATGGAAAAAGGGATAGGCAGATTTTCTGAAGACGAAAACCAGCCAGTCCCCTAGTTTCTTCAGAACAAAGCCGCGCTTGACAGGTCCTGAAGGGAAGCCTAGCCTTGCCTCCAGTCTGACGCTGGAGACTCTCTGGTCCATAAATCCTGACAACGAGGTGTAGCCATGATTCCTTACACTTCAGCTTTCGTATCCCGTAAGACAGCCTGCCTCTCTCTAGTTATCCCTTTCCTCACGTTACTAATCCTTGCACCTGTCGCCTACACCCAACAGACCGAGGTCAAGCTCGTCTCCCTCACTTCTCCAGCCAGTCCAGGTAACGAAGCCAAAATCACTGTCACGACGGCTCCCAATGCCAATTGCCAGATCACTGTTCTGTACAAGTCTGGACCCAGCAAAGCTCAAGGGCTTGTCCCGAAGCTTGCAGACAATCAGGGTCGGGTAAGCTGGACATGGCGTGTGGGTACGAGGACCACGCCGGGGAGCTGGCCAATTAATGTGACTTGCTCCAGTGGGGGCCTGAAGGGGACGCTGAAGACCTCTTTTGTGGTTCGGTAGAAGAGTGTGAGGAGACCATTAAAACATTCATTTTCACGCTCTGGTTTGTGCTGGCGGTCTCGACTGTGTGGGCCTGCGAGGTCCAACCCCTGTTCTCGCCCTTCGACAAGGTTGACGATGCCATCCACGCCCAACTGAAACAAGCAAGCAAGTCCGTTCACTGCTCACTGTATGGGATCACGAATCTGCGGCTTGCCAACGATCTGATAGAAGCCAAACAGCGAGGGGCTGATGTCGGGGTTGGGCTCGACAAGATACAGGCTTCAGGAAAGCATGACCTACACGCCAAGCTCCATGCGGCAGGAATCCTGGTCGAGATCAAGCCCGTGAATGTGCTTGAACACAACAAGTTCTGCGTGATCGACGGCACCATTGTCATTATGGGGAGTTGGAACTGGTCGAACAGCGCACAAAAGCAGGACAACAGCGACGTGATTATCACCGACTGCCCAAAGGTGGCCCAGGCTTTTGAGGTGGCGTACCAAAGGATCGTAGAACGAGACAGACCGCAGTAATAGGCAATTATGACTGTAGAGAGGGCGCAGAGTTTTCGACCCAAAGGAGCCGCTGGATGTCACGCCGGATTGCTATCGGAAGCTGAAAAAAGGGCGGGAGTGCTAGCGCAAGCGTTCAAGTCGTTAAAACGCATCATGCGCGGATTGCTTCACCGTCACTTCATCAGGTGTAGTACGTAGCACTTCCCATCGCGCTTTTAAGCCACTAATATTTTCTTCCTGTTTAAGTTCAAATTCACCTGATGCGTCTTGCATTAAGGGAAGCAGAACGCTCATGCCATAATCAACGGCTAGAAATGCCCCATATCTTGCGAGGGGCTGGTAATATTCGTCAAAACCACCATCAGGGTTTGGAAGATGCGCCATTATATCGGTTAGGTGAGCGGCTTCGCAGGCCATTGCATAGACACGGTTGTACCAGTCATCCATACCAGCTTCATGGGCGATAACTTTAATGTTCTTCTCTCGATATGCCTTCCACTCAGTTTCGATTCCTTTAGTTGCCTCGACTAATCCCTTGCCCCATTCTTGAAGGAACTTCTCATCGGGATTCTTTGTAAAGTATTTTTTCTTTTCATCCACTGCATCTGCGTATACAAGTTTTGCTCGTAGATCAGATGAGTCCTTTGCCACCCATTTTAAATAAATAAACGTCTCGATGATTGTCTTCAGGTGGTGCATAGCCTCGGAACGGCTCTTAGCTGCATCATCAACGAGGCACTCAAATGCTCGATAGATTTTAAGCCCCAGGCCGAACAGTATCCATTGATGGTTAGACAGTCGCTTCCCCTTTATGTGTTCCAAACTTCTGTCAATGACACATTGGCCTAATATAACAGCTTCCCTGCCTAGACGAACCATCTCATCTAACCGTTTAGTGTCCACTAAGGTGTACTCTCCCTCGACAGGCAGCAAGGGTACTGCTCCAGGCCTCGCCAGTCAATGAGTGCTCGGAGGCACAGAAAAAGGGGGCCAGGCACAACTGATTAGGATGAGCGGTGGGTCATGGAGGGTGTGAGTGAACCCGCCAGATGTCAGGAGCGTCGGAGAATAACCTTTGAGAATCTTCCGGCTAGTTGAGGGTAATGATGGCAGTCACTTGATCGCCGTGCTTGCGTGCCTCGATATGGATGGGCAGATCCAGCAGGCGAGAGCCGTTTGACGCCGTCCATATGCCAAGGCGCTCATCAGCATGCGCGTCTAACATTCCAAGCGGCGCATGGAATGCGCGATAGATGAGCGACGTCTCGGGCACGCGGTAGTTCCACGGAATGTTGAGCCCCGCAGACTTTGCCGCTTGGTTCGCTCGAACGCTGACTCGTAGAGCCCAGCTTGGTGATTCCGGTCCAGGGTCTCGCGTTTTTGAGGCATATCTGGCGGTTAAGAAGAGAGCGGGAAACTCATTCTGTTCGACGACCGCGATTGCGGTTGTTGTCCAGCTTGCCTCGGGGCATACCGCGTTCCGGACATCATCTACCAGATCAAAGCAGGGCCCGACATATATTTTCTGGAGTCGATTGAGTTGGGGGCGGAAGAGCGGCGGATAGAACGCCAGTTCGCCACCAATGCGGTCCATGAGGCGCTCTTCAGCCGCGTTCTTGGTCGCATGCGTCCGCCGAAAGACAAAGCTCAATTGCAAGGGCGAAAGGCACAATAGGTGGGAACCCTCATGGCGCTTGCCGAAGAAGACGCGTGCAGCCCGTTGTCCCCGACCATCGATCACGGCAAGATGCTGCCTCATGCCAACCTCTGCTTTCCGCAGCTTGAAGGTGATGGCCTCTGTCCCACCGGCGAATTCGTCCTTCAGCGTCTCAAAAATCGCCTCTCCGCATCCTGTCTGCTCGCGGATAAGATCGTCAAGCTCCAGGTCGCTTTTAACGACTACATGATGAAGGTTCAAGCGGTCGTCGATCAGTTGGTGGAAGCGCTGAAGGGTTAGACGCCCTTTAAAGCCTGTGACCCATGAAGCGACACGCGTGCGGCAGTGATCGAGGATTGCCTCCACTGGATCGGCACTCGCAAGACTGAGATCCCTCGCGATCTGCACGACACCGGGCGCTTGTTGAAGCCTTCCCATTGTTCCCCACTATTCGAGGTGGGTCCGAATCTTCTCGTAGAAGTCGATCCAACTGCGCTTTGTCATCTGCGGCTTACCTTCAGCATTCCGACGGGCCACGAGAGATTTCCAAGCCTCTAGGACGGCGACCACGTGGCGGTAGGGCCATCGCTGTTCTTCGGCCGCGTCCGCCAACTCTCGGGGAATCGTAATGGAGGTAGGCAGTCCCTCTTGCGTACCGCCCTCGCCTTTCATGATGAAGTCTAGCGAGGCGCCAAGGACTGTCGCGATCTCCAACAGCTTCTCCGAGCTCGGATTTCGCCGATCGTTTTCCAACTCGCTGACGAAGCTCTTGCTGACGGTGGCCTCCTGGGCCAGGCGTTCTTGCGTCCAGTCTCGGACCTCACGGAGGTACTTAATTCGCGCGCCGATAGTATCCATGGCCCCCCATTTTAGGTGTGAAATAGCCGTAGTCATGGCCTCGTCCTCCCCTGACATTCGTCGTCGTTGAGTTACTCGACGCCACGTAAGATACTGATTTAAAATGCATTTTATGTACCTTGACTACGACAACTTCATATGCTAGCATTAACTATAGAACATATATGGTTCTGACCTTCGCTTCGTGTATACCATTTCGGGCCGTAATGTCAAGGTTCTTGAAGGAGGTACAGATATGAATGGTCGCGATCATCGAATTGTGGGAGGAGTTGTTGGAGGAGTTGTCTACTTTCTTGGCTGCAAGGCGTTAGGTTATGAGCCCACAATACCGGGCCTCGCGATTTCTGTTGGGTTCGGAGTCGCCGGCGGATCGCTCCACGATCTCCTTGAGCCGGCGAGTCACCCGAACCACCGGGCATTCATCCACAGCATCACGTTCAATGGCCTACTCGCCGTGTCGATTCGGAATGTTTGGTTAAACCCGACGATCCCGCATGATCAAAAGTTGTTGCTGACCGTAACCGGCGTCGCATGCCTAAGCCATCCATGTCTTGACGCGTTCACTCCAAAGGGCTTGCCGCTTCTTTGATGAAGAAAAACTGATGACCAAGAAACCGCGCGAGACTTCCCTGATCGTATCAGTCCGCTCCCGTTCGATCCCTTATGTCACGCGTTTGCTTCTCTTCGTGCGCGCGGGAGGCCGGTGCGAATTCGATGGCCACAACAAGTACCTCCTGCGCCACAGCTTGACGCTGAGCGAAGGCAACTTCGGCCAGATGGCTCACATCGTGGCATTCAGCGCTGGTGGGCCACGTGCCGAGAAGAAGCGCTCGACTGTGAATTCTGTCGGTAATCTCATGCTCCTCTGCCCCGAGTGCCACAAGCTGATTGATACACATCCCGAGCGATACACAACGAAGATGCTGAAACAATTCAAACAACGCCACGAGGAACGGGTTTATCGACTGACGGCAACGCACCCTGACCGAAAGACGACAGTGGTGGTCCTGAAGTCGATGATCGGCAACCACGCGGTCGAGATATCATTGGCTGAAATCCAGGAGGCAATTACACCGCGATACCCCGATGCCGACCCGTTCATCATCGATCTCACCGCGATTCCGGACAGCGGGGATGAGGCGTTCTGGAAGACGGCGGTGCGAACCATTGATCAGCAGTGTGATCGGCTATATGCAGATAGATTGGATGGTTCATCCCCTCATCACATTTCTGTCTTCGCACTGGCTCCGATACCGCTTCTCGCGCATCTTGGCAGCCGACTGACGAGCAAGATTCCAGTGGATCTATATCAACGGCATCGGGACAAGGAGAACTGGGCCTGGAAGACGGGCGGGACCCCAGTCACATATACCGTGAGGAAGCTGCGCTCCGGAACCGACAAGCTCAAGATCGCGCTGGTCGTCTCCCTGAGCGGCACTGTTCCCATCGAAGCCCTTCCCGCTGATTTTGACTCTCGGTTCTCCGTTTATGAACTGACGCTTACTGGGATAATTCCAAATCCAGGGTTTCTTCGGCTGCGAAATGATCTAACCGCCTTCCAGCGAACCTATCAGGAGGTATTGGCCACGATTATCAAAGACCATGGCCTGGTCGATGAGATTCATGTCTTCCCTGCAGTCCCAGCTCCTGTTGCTATCGTCTTAGGGCGCGAGCCTTTGCCGAAGGTGCATCCGGCACTCGTGATCTACGACTACAACAAGAAACACGACGTTTACACTCAAACCATAAGGAGTAACCAACCATGAACGAGAACGAATACCTTGCAGCTATCCTCAAGCAGCAGACGCTTGCCCCCGACAGTCAGGAACTGAAAGCACTCCAAGAAAATCGCGCGAAGGTCGAGGGACTGCTGCGCGATTACTTCTCGACCTGCTCACCGACCATCCGCTACGGGGGATCGAAGGCCAAAGGCACGATGATCAAGGAGGCCTATGATCTCGACATCGCGTGCTATTTCCCACATGACAATACGGATGCCGGTGAGACGCTCGAGGACATCTTCGGAAACACGCGTAAGGCACTGGAGTCAGACTACTGGATAGAACCAAAGCCGTCCGCCCTGAGGCTCAAGAACCCTGACCCAAAAAACTTCAAGGTTGATTTTCATATCGACGTGGTGCCTGGGCGGTACACCGACGACAATAAGACCGACACTTTCCTGTACCAATCCTCCGGCGAGAAGAAGCGTCTCAAAACCAACTTGGACGTGCACATCGAGCACGTCCGGGAAAGTGGCGTCACGGAAGCAATTCGGCTCCTGAAGCTATGGAGGGTCCGCAACGGACTTCGCATTAAGCACTTCGCGCTGGAGCTTCTGGCGATCAAGCTGCTGAAGGACAAGAAATCAGTGACGCTCGCCAATCAGCTCAAGCACGTATGGGAAGAACTCCATGATCACCCGGACAACATCTCGATCGAGGACCCGGCGAATCCGGCAGGAAATGATTTGAGCGCTCTTGTCGATCCGTCTATCCGGTCCGAACTCTCCCAGGTGGCACGTGCCGCCCTAGATGCCATTGGAAGCTCCGGCTGGCAGACCGTTTTCGGCACAATCGACGAGAAGTCTGAGGAAGAGAAGACGGAATCGTTGAAGCGTGCGGCGGTGAGAGTTGTGACGCCGACCAAGCCCTGGGCCGCCTAATGCATGAGCCGGCCATGGCACAAGGCGAACCCTAGCCTGCTCGAGAAAATTAGGGTAGCAGTGCAGGCACGCTACCCGAACCTGCACTTCTATCCTCAAAACGACCACGTTGTCGTTCGGGGCAGCCTTCCTGTTATTGATGCTGGCAAGGAACTCGACCGCTACTCAGTTGAGATCGTCCTCTTGGCCGACTATCCGGACGCCGTCCCGCTTGTCTGGGAAACCGGGGGCAAGATCCCGCGCAATGCCGATCACCACGTCAATCCAGGCGGAGAGGCTTGTCTCTTCATCCCAGACGAGCGATGGAGGGCATATCCACCGGGTATGACCTTCCTGGAGTTTTTAGATGGCCCAGTCAGAAACTTCTTCCTTGGGCAGAGCATCTTCTGCCGCACGGGTCAGTGGCCCTTTGGGCAACGGCGCCATAGTGAGGCCGGCATTCGGGATTTCTACGGCGAGCTTCTGGCAACGGATAACCTGACCGTCATCCTCGGCTATCTCGAGTACTTGAGTCGTCCGGCGTTGAAGGGACACTGGCCGTGCCCGTGTAAAAGCGGCAAGCGCATCCGCGCTTGTCACAGCGAACAGATCAAAGATCTGCGAGCAAAGATACCATCCGAGGTGGCCGAGAAATCGTGGAGGTCGCTTCGTTCTGACACAAAGCTGCATTTGGCTTGAGCCCGCGCAAGGTCGATACCGCGGAGACGTGGCCGCGTTGGGGTGCGATCACGGCGTGTCGGCCCAAATTGCGCGAATCTAGGCGGCTCTGAATCGGGTGGCGGGGGGATACTCTCAACCATCCCTCTGTCTTATGGCAGGTGTTAAATAGGTGTTAGAAAAACCAACAAACCGGCAGGATTAACGAGAGGGAGCGACAAAGAGAAGCAAGGGACGGACCACGCTTTCATGCAGGAATGACAAGGGGATTGCCAAGGTCATCAACGACTTGAGCAATCCCCTCTGATTTCTCCGTAGTCTGATGCTTTATCGATGACTGCGCTGCTGGCTGGAACCAGCGGCGTGCAGCCTGCCTTGACGGCTGGTGTTAGACTGGTGTTAGACTACGCGGCCACCTGACTGGAAATGGCCCGAAGAGACCCGACGAAACCTGATGAACCGATCAGGCTCTCAGCCATGAATGACAAGGGGATTGCCCAAGCCATCAAAGACTTGAGCAATCCCCCTAGATCAGGTTCAGGGTCTAGCGGGAGCAATCTCGTCGGGGTTCAAATCCCCGCTTCGGCACCAAAAAACTCGCCTCGATGATGCCACTCCAATCCACCACCCTCGAATCCATCGCGCGGATCTTTGATGCCGTGGACTACCGCGCGCTGGGCCCGATTTACTGCGACGAGGGCGGCGACGCGTTTTGGGAAGAACGGCGGGGGCCCTGCCAAGAACTCGGCCTCAAGTTGGCTGAAGTCCTGCGGGGCCGTCTTCGTCCGAAGGGACGGAGCCTGTACGTCGGCGCAGGAATCGCCGAGCTTCCCATGCTGGTGATGGAAACGCTGGAACTGAATCGCACAGTTGAGGCCTACAACCTGCGCGCCGAAGAGGTCCCTCTGCTCAACGCAGCCTGCGCGGGCATGCCCTTCGAGTTCCACGCCAAGGACGCGCGGGAAGCGGTCGGGACGTTCGACCACGTGTGGATCGTCAGCGTACTGAATGATCCTGAATGCTTTCCCGAGCTCGGCGCGCTTTCGTCCGCCCGCGCCAATCCCGTCACGTTCGATCCGGACGCATTCGCGCTCGAGCGCCGGGCGGTCTTCGCGCTCGCCGCAGGCTGTCTCGAAAAAGTGACGCGCCCCGGCCTCGTGACCACGTCGGTGGAGGAAATTCCCTGGATCACGGATTGGTGCGAGCGCCAGGGCATCGCGTGCGCAGTCGAAGACAGGGACTACCCGACGGCGATCGTCGAAGATCCCGTCTGCTTCATCCGCGTCGGCGAGAGCGTCACCTAGAAGCTTTCCTCCTGTTGCACTCCCCTCCGAGGGAGTGTTAAATGGCGCCCATGCCCTCCTGGTTCAAGAAACTCGGCATGAGCGGGAGAACGTCTCCGGGAGACTTGGTGCCTACGGAGATCGAGGAGTACGCGGCGGCTTACTCCACGACCGAGTCAGATGTTTGCAAATTGATCCGCGAAGAAACGTACCGGACGCAGGACTGTCCGCAGATGGTGGTGGGCCCGCTGGAAGGCGCGTTCCTGAAAGTGATGGCGCTCGCCGTCGGAGCCAAGCGGGTGCTGGAGATCGGGACGTTTACGGGCTACAGCGCGCTGGCGATGGCGGAAGCGCTGCCGGACGACGGGACGGTGCTCACATGCGAGATCGATCCCGACTCGGCGGCCTTCGCGCGCCGGTACTGGGACAAGAGCCCGCACGGCAAGAAGATCCATGTCCGCGTGAGTCCGGCGCTGGAGACGATGGCGGCTCTGAAGGGACCGTTCGACCTGATCTTCATTGACGCCGACAAGGCGAACTACGTGAATTACTACCGCCGCGCGAAGGACCTGATTTCGCCGACCGGCGTGATCCTGATCGACAACGTCCTCTGGAGCGGGCGAGTCCTCAACCGGGATAATCCTGATCCCTCCACCGCCGCCATTCAGGAATTGAACCGCGTGGTCGCGTCAGACCCGCGCGTCACCGCCGCCCTCCTCACCCTCCGCGACGGCGTCTTCGTGATCAGGCCGAAAAAACTTTAGCGCTCGAACAGGCGGACTTGGCCGGTTTCGGGGTCGTAGCCGACGGTGAGCTGGCCGGAAAGGACCTTGAGGAGGTGCTCGCCGGCGAGCGTCCGCCGCCAGCCCTGCATGAGGGGCAGCTGCTCGGCCGGCCCTTTCCCGCGATGCAGGGCGAACGTTTCCAGGTCGGGCGACGTGGCCAGCAACTGCGGCGCGATGGAGGCCTCGACGGCCCGCACCTTGAGCGCCGTCCCGAGCAGGTCGGCCAGCCCCGCCGTCTCCGGATCGATCCGCTTGCGCTTCTCGACCTGCGGCAGATCATGTTCTTTCGCCGCCAGGCCCTGCTGCACGGCCGCGACCAGCGTCTGGCCGTACTTCTCCACGTGCGACGGTTGGACGCCGCGGAGCGCCCCTAGCGCCTCGATCGTCGCCGGCGCGCGCCGGGCGATCTCGACCAAGATCTCGTCGCGCAGGATCCTTCCGCGCGGCCGGTCCCGCCTTTTCGCCTCGTGCTCGCGCCAGGCCGCGATTTCCCGCAGGACTCCACGCGCGCGCGGGTGGAGGCCCTCCCAGCCCTTGATGCGCTGGTACCGGAGCCGGGGATTGCGCGTCTCCTCATCGGCCAGCCCCTGCAGCCGGCGGAACTCTTCCTCCACCCACTCCAGTCGCCCGAGCGTTTTCAGCTTGTCGTGCAGATGGTCGTGCAAGGAGAAGAGGTACCGTACGTCCTCAAGCGCGTAGGCGATCTGCTGCGGGGTCAGCGGCCGTTGTGCCCAGTTCGTGAAGGTCTCGGACTTGTCCAAGGCGACGCCGACGACTTGCTGCACGAGCTGGGCGTACCCGACCTGAGTCCCGTCCCCGACCATCGCCGCCGCGACCTGCGTGTCGAAGATGGGCGCCGGCACAGACCCGGACAGGACCGAGAAG
>OBEQ010296210.1_pt1 | contig 22277 bp, 24 predicted proteins | sample 1670901 | NCBI WGS metagenome assembly OBEQ01 (sample SAMEA104232315, study PRJEB22302) | groundwater metagenome | biome: forest; feature: aquifer; material: groundwater | place: USA | collected 2011-08-07 | depth 5.4 m
AGACTTCCACGCCAACCGCTCGACCGGTGCCATCTCGCGCAAGATCACGCGTGGCGTGGCGGGCATTGACTCACTCGCCTTCATCCTCACCGTCAACATTTTGCCGACGATTGTGGAAATTTTGCTCGTCTTTGGCGTCTTCCTCTATTCCTTCCCGATTATTTTCGGGTTTGTCTACCTGGGGGTTATCGTGGCCTACGTCTCTTTTACCCTCTATGCCACCAACAGGCGACAGGTTTTACTGACCAAAACAAATACGCTCGACGACAACGCTTCGGCGCAGTCCATTGATGCCATCCTCAACTTTGACACGGTCAAATATTTTGCCAATGAGAAGTATGAATATGACCGGTACAACACGAATCTGCTTTCGCTCCAAGACATCGCCGTCAAATCAGAAAAGTCCGGTGCCAATCTTAACTTTGGCCAGGCGATGATTATTGCCACGGGCCTCACACTCCTCTTGGGACTTTCAGTATCAGAATTCCTCGCTGGCCGGGCAACCGTCGGTGACTTCGTACTGGTGGTCGCCTACATCAACCGCATCGCACAGCCCTTGAACGTCCTCGGCTTTATGTACCGGCGCATTAAAGAGGCGCTGGCTAATATGGACGAGATGTTTGGGCTTTTGTTTGTAAAAAATAGTGTAATGGATATTCCTGGCGCGAAAGACATTGGTGCGGTTACGGGCGACGTTGCCTTTGATCATGTGACTTTCGGTTACAATACCGAGCGCGTAGTTTTGCATGACGTGTCATTTACTGTGCCCGCACACAAGCGCGTGGCATTTGTTGGCTACTCCGGCTCGGGCAAGTCAACCATCACGAAATTATTGCTTCGCCTGTATGACCCGGTGGCGGGTACCGTCCGCGTTGACGGCAAAAATGTACACGAGGTAACCCAAGCCTCGCTTCGTGCGCACATTGGTGTGGTGGCGCAAGACACCATACTTTTTAACGACACGATTAAAAATAACATAGCCTATGGCAAGCCGGGGGCGAGTGACAATGAAATTGAGACGGCCGCAAAGTCTGCAAACATTCATGATTTTATTGAAAAGGAATTACCCGAAAAGTACGAGACCATAGTTGGCGAGCGCGGGGTCAAACTTTCAGGCGGGGAGAAACAGCGCGTGGCCATCGCCCGCATGCTGTTAAAAAACCCAACGATACTTATCTTCGATGAAGCAACAGCCTCGCTTGATAGTAAAGCCGAAAAGTTAATCCAAGAAGCAATAGAAAAAGTGTCAGGCGAAGGCGGCCGTACGACGATAGTGATAGCCCACCGCCTCTCTACTATTGTCGACTTCGATAAAATAATAGTGCTAGATCAAGGCAAAGTGGTAGAAGAAGGCACTCACGACGACCTGCTCAAAAAAGGAGGCACCTATCACAAACTCTGGACGATTCAGCATGAGAGAAAGGAACAGTAGCACACAGGGGAGTCCTGTGTAATAATAAGATTATGTATAAAGACTTACTCGACATAAATAGTAAACTAAAAGCCGAGGCAGATTTTTTACTCAAAGATAAAGGCCTTTTCGAGGTTCTGCAAAAATATGGAAGCGTTGATGTGCACGGAAGTTATAAATTAGACCTGATGACGTGGCGAGATTTGGACATATATGTAGTATCGGACTCCTTTAGTAATTACGAAGTTTTTGACCTAGGAAGGGGAGTCGCAGTTTGCTTGAATCCCATGAAGATGACGTATGTCGACGAACGCCAGCGAAGACTGGCACCAGGATATCCTGAGGGGTATCCTGTGGGATATTACTGGGGAGTTATGCTCGGTCATGCATTAAAAGATGCATGGAAAATGGATATCTGGATGCTTTCCCGCGTTGAGTATGCCAAAGCAATTCTACCCCACGACACTATCGCAAAAAAGTTAACCGATCAAACAAGACAGATTATTATGGAAATTAAATCGGCCGTATGGAATCATTCGCTGTACCGAAAGAATTTTTTCAGTGTAGATATTTATAATGCAGTACTCGACAGTGGGGTAGTCGGTCTCGACTCATTTAGGCAATATCTCAAGGATAAAGGCACTGTTCTATAACACACAGGGGAGTCCTGTGTGGGGCTTTGGGTTATACACAGGACTCCCCTGTGTGTTAGCAGTAAAGTGGTCTATACTTGGCTTCATGGAACGTAAGTTTACTTTTGCCGAAGACGAGTTTTATCACATTTATAATCGGGGAACAGATAAGCGACTCATCTTTAACGATGATGACGATTATTCATATTTTCAAAAACTCCTGTTTCTCTGTAATAGCACTGAGCGGATAATCCTCCGTGATTTACCTAGGAGCATGAGTGTCTACGACGTAAAGCGTAAGGAGACACTTGTGGACATTGGATGCTACTGTCAAATGCCGAATCATTTTCATCTGCTTCTTTATGAAAGAAAGGAGGGAGGTATTTCGAAGTTTCTTGCTAAGTTATCGACTGCATATGTAATGTACTTTAATCACAAATACAAACGTACCGGAAGTTTATTTGAAGGTTGTTTTAAAGCAGTATATGTCGATGATGATAATTACATGCAGTATCTGTTTGCTTATATCGGATTGAATCCGATTAAATGCATTCAGTCAGATTGGAAAGAGGCAGGAATTAAAAAAATAAAAGAAGCTCGTAATTATTTAACAGACTACTCATATTCGAGTTATCAAGACTATATTGGAGTTGAACGTGAACAAAGTTCGATTATAGAAAAAGCAAATTTTCCAGAATACTTTGAAGATCAAAAAGATTATCACAACTTTGTCGACGAATGGCTAACATATGCTGACGAATTTAATGTAGACGGAACGATTCCAGAAGAAACCGAAGCCAGCACACAGGGGAGTCCTGTGTAGTATCGTTCTGTATTGACAAAAGCCCCTAGCACACAAGACTCCCCTGTGTGCTGTGTTTAGTATCGGTAATTATCTGACTTGAAGGGCCCTTCTTGCGGAACGCCTAGGTATTTTGCTTGGTCTTTGGTGAGCTTCGTTAGTTTTACGCCGATCTTTTCTAGGTGCAACCTCGCCACCTCTTCATCTAATTCTTTTGATAGTGTATAGACGCCTATTGCATAGTCATGCTGCCAGAGGTCGAGTTGGGCTAGCACTTGGTTGCTAAAGCTATTAGACATCACAAAGCTGGGGTGGCCGGTGGCACAGCCAAGGTTTACTAATCTGCCTTCGGCAAGAATGTATATAGAGTGCGCCGCCTTCGCACTAGGCTTCGGCGAGCCGAGGAAATCATATCTGTCAACTTGTGGCTTGATGTTCACCTTCTTCACATCTTTTGTGCTATTCAGGCGCGCCATCTGAATTTCATTCTCGAAGTGGCCAATGTTGCACACTATTGCTTGGTCTTTCATCTTCTTCATATGCTCGAGGGTGATGATGTCCTTGTTGCCCGTTGCCGTCACGTAAATATCGGCGCGGCCGAGCGTGTCCTCAATCGTTGTAACTTCGTACCCTTCCATGGCTGCTTGCAGGGCGCAGATGGGGTCAATCTCGGTCACGATGACTCTAGCCCCTTGGCCACGCAGTGACTGTGCCGAACCCTTACCGACGTCGCCATAACCACAAACGACCGCGACCTTACCGCCGATCATCACGTCCGTCGCGCGATTGATGCCGTCGATAAGCGAATGGCGACAGCCGTAGATGTTATCGAACTTACTTTTGGTTGCAGAGTCGTTAACATTAATGGCAGGGAAGAGGAGCTCACCGCGGCCAAAACGCTGGTAGAGCCGATGCACACCGGTCGTCGTCTCTTCCGAAACTCCTTTGACCTCTTTTGCGACGTGGTGCCAGCGCGATGGATTTTTCGCATGCGATAGACGCAGGCAGGCCATGAGTTCTTTCTCCTCTTCAGTTAGTTCTTTTTCTGAACCATTAAAAAGTTCAGGGGCATTTTCAAGTTCGTACCCTTTGTGAATCATCAGTGTCGCGTCGCCACCATCGTCGACAATCATCTCAGGGCCCAGCACTTTATTTTTACTGTCACTAAAATCAAGTGAGCGCTCTAAACATTCCCAGTACTCCTTCAAACTTTCTCCTTTCCATGCAAAGACCGGCACGCCTGCCTTTGCAATCGCTGCAGCGGCTTCGTCTTGTGTGGAAAATATATTACATGAAGACCAACGCACCTTTGCGCCAAGGGCAACCAGTGTTTCAATCAGTACGGCTGTTTGTATTGTCATATGGAGCGAACCCGTGATGCGTACGCCTGTCAAGGGCTTCTTCGCAGAATACTTTTCGCGTATCGCCATAAGCCCCGGCATCTCCTTCTCTGCCATCTCAATCTCTTTTCTTCCCAAACTTGCGAGGGCGATGTCTTTTACTTTGTGGTCGTTTGCCATAAAAAATATTTTAAAAATTAAAGTGCTAAATTTTTGTGATAGGTTTTTTTGTACCGTGCGCAGAATTCTGCAAGGGTAAAGGTATGTGCCTGCCCGCCGTACTGCTCGACACAATATGTCCCTGCCACACTACCCATTTCGGCGCAGGTTTGCAAGTCGAATCCGCGCGCAAGGCCCGCGAGGAACCCTGCGCGATATGAATCTCCCGCACCCGTAGGATCCACAACCTTCTTCGCCTTGCACGCGGGGAGAGAGATAGAAGTCCCGTCATGCAACAGGAGTTCTGAGCCCTTCTCGCCTTTGGTAATAATAACGAGCGGGACCTTCTTCCTTATTTGATCTATAGTCCAGCCGGTCTTCTCAATCATCATATGGGCTTCGTATTCGTTACCGATAAAAATTTCTGCCGAGGTGAGCATCTCGCGAAATTCTGCTCGAGAAAACATATTAGAAATCTGACCCGGGTCAAATATGGCTTTGATGTTGGTCGCGGCACATTCGCGCATGTGACGGAGCATATTGCCCGAGGGGCTCATGATTGCATACGCAACTTTTTCTTTTACTTCGCCTATATGTGGTGTGAGCCTCGGGCCGATGCCGCCGTAGTAGGTGGTAATCTGATTACCTTTGGTGTCGCTCACTATATATACCGAGGGTGAGAGGCTTGTGCTGTCGGTGCCAATGTACTTCGTCGGGACCTTTCCCTTTTCTAAATACTGGAGATACTCACTGGCGTCCGAGCCTACCGCTGAGACGATGAGTGGGGGAGTCTGGAGCAACCGCATGGTATAGGCAATATTGCCGGCTGTACCGCCGCGGCTTTTACGCAATGTGTTTGCAACGAGAGAGAGGTTAAGCTTGTCGAGATGGTCGGGTAGAATGTGGTCCGAAAAGCTCTCGGGTATCGACATGATATAGTCGTAGGTGAGCGAGCCAGATAGGAGAATCTTTTGCATTTTTGCATTTTAGCATACTTTTCGGTATACTGGCTACTATATTTATTTTGATTATATTAACCTAGCTAATATCTATGATTCGTACTGCAGAAGCTGTAACTATCGGTCATCCCGACAAAGTGTGTGACCAGATTTCTGACGCTATTTTAGACGCGTGTTTAGCACAGGACCCGTATACCCGCTCCGCCATGGAGGTGCTTGGTGGCCACGGCGTAATTACCGTGTGTGGTGAGCTTACCACGAAGGCTTATGTGAATATTCGCCAGATTGCCCAACAGGTGTACAAGCACTGCGGATATGATGAGAACATTGGTGTAACGGTAAACGTTGTCGAGCAGAGCCCGGAAATCAAGCATGGAGTTGACGCTGAAGGCGCGGGCGACCAGGGGATTATGGTGGGCTACGCGTGTGATGACACCAAGGAATTATTACCGCTTGAAGTTGTCCTCTCAAGAAAATTAGTACAAGCGATGGGTGCAAAGGACGGCAAAGCACAGGTGACCGTTGATAGTGGCAAGATAGTATCCTTCATTACTTCAGTCTGTGAGAAGGGCCACATGAGGAATAAAAAGTTTGCGGCAGACGTGAAAAAGATTATGACTCCGTATTTAGCAAAGGGCGCAAAGTTAGAAAAAGTTTGGCTCCGCAACCCCAACGGTGAATGGACGATTGGCGGATTTACCGCAGATACCGGCCTTACCGGGCGTAAACTGGCGGTAGATAACTACGGGCCGACGGTACCGCTCGGTGGCGGATGTTTCTCGGGCAAAGACGCCACAAAAGTTGACAGAAGTGCCGCCTACATGGCGCGCAAAATCGCCGTTGACTACCTTCGCAAGCGAAAAGCCAAAGAGGTGTACGTACATCTGGCATACGCAATCGGCGTTGCCGAACCACAAATGGCCGTCGTCACCGTTGATGGTCGCCAAGAAGAGGTCAAGGGCTACGACCTCCGCCCACAAGCAATCATAAGATTCCTCGACCTCCGCAAACCGCAATTCCGCAAGACCGCAGAGTATGGACACTTTGGCAACAACTTCCGCTGGGACAGGTAAATACACCCCTCCCTTTCCCTCCCCGAAGGAGAGGGTAGTTTGAATTCGTATCCGACACCGAGTGTCTGGGAGCTCGACACTCGGTGTCTAAAGCATTTCGGTATGCTATTATATTCCTGTGGACTCTAAAAAACTCGTCTGGATAGGAATGTTTGTAGGATCAACCATTGGCGGGCTCGTCCCCGAACTCTGGGGCGCGAACATGTTATCAATGTGGTCGGTGGTGTTAGCCGCCGTCGGCGGATTCATCGGAGTCTGGGCTGGCTTTCGCCTTGCGAATATGTAAAAATTCGGAGGTCGGACCTCCGCCTTTCGTTTCGTATCACTACCCTCTCCTTGGGGGAGGGAAAGGGAGGGGCTGAATCTGCTTTCGATTTCGCCTAAAATCTGCTATAATCTACGGCTATGTCCAAGGACGAAACGATAGTCAGATTCGAGGGAGTTTCCTTCGAATATGGCCACAATAAGCCTATTTTGGATACGGTGGATTTTTCTATTCGCCGGGGGGCTAAAATCACCTTGATGGGGCAGAATGGTGCGGGGAAGACTTCGCTTTTTACGCTTGTTAACCGAGAGGCCAAGCCAGAGTCGGGCAAGATTGTAGTACTGCCAGGTCTTACTATTTCCACCTCACGTCAGGTTATCCCTCGTGCGGACTTAGAACTCTCCGTCCGAGAGTTCTTCGAAAAATGTTTTACTACTAAGGTTTATGACGTTGACCCAAAGATTGATGAAGTTTTAGAGACCGTGAACTTGCATGCGCCCCGCCCGAATGACCGAAACCATTCGGTCGGGCGGGCACATGACAAACTCATCAAAACTTTCTCCGGCGGGCAACAGGCGCGACTTTTGCTTGCCTCAGCGCTAATTCAAAATCCGGATTTGCTTTTGCTCGATGAGCCGACGAATAATCTTGACAAAGCGGGGATTGAGCACCTGACTAAATTTCTTATCGAGTATGAGAAAACTTGCATCGTAATTTCCCACGATGCGGAATTTTTAAATAAATTCACGCAGGGAGTTCTATATCTAGATATATTCACCAAAAAAGTCGAGCAGTACGTCGGCAATTATTACGACGTCGTCAAGGAGATCGAGATTCGCCGCGAGAAAGAGAACCGCGCCAACGCCCAACTTGCCAAGGAAATCCAAGAGAACAAAGACAAGGCCAACTTCTTTGCCAACAAAGGCGGGCAGATGCGGCTTGTGGCCAAGCGTATGCGCGAGAAGGCTGAGGAATTAGAAGAAGAAAAAGTTGATATTCGCAAAGAGGATAAGACTATCCGCCCGTTTACTATACCGTCTCAGCCCGACTTCGTCGGTGAGATTATGCACATCAAAGAGTTTAGCGTCATGAATTTAAAAACACACAAACCGGTTGCGCGCAAAGCAGAAATTTCTTTAAAGCGACGGACGCACTTGTTGCTGACGGGGCCCAATGGTATTGGCAAGACGACGTTACTCGAGAGACTTGCCTCCGGCCATGCCAAGGGCGAGCATATCGCCGAAGGTATTCGCGTCGGTTACTACCGCCAAGACTTCTCGACATTAAATTTTGAGCACACCGTACTTCAGTCTTTAATGTCTATTGAGGGTAGGCCGTTTGAACAAGAGGTACGCTCTATTGCGGCAGGATTTCTCATCACCGGTGACGTTGTTAACACCAAAATCGGAAGCCTTTCAGAAGGACAGAAAGGGCTCGTCGCATTCGCCAGATTAGTAATCCAAAAGCCGGGCCTGCTTATTTTAGACGAGCCGACCAACCACATAAACTTCCGCCACATCCCGCACATTGCCGAGGCATTAGACAAATACGAAGGCGCCATGATATTAGTCTCCCACGTCCCCGAATTCGTCGCGAAAATTAGGATTGATCAGGTGCTTGATTTGACTAAATAATAGTTTGTTTTTTATCCCAAAAAGAGTAAACTTGAGGGATGGAAAATAATATTGTTACCTCCCTTAACAAAGATTTCGAGTCGATAAAGAAGATCGATAAGAGCGGTGTTGAGTATTGGACCGGAAGAGAGCTTTTCCCCTTGCTTGGATACTCACGATGGGAGGATTTTGATAAGGTAATTAACCGTGCCATAAAATCGGCCATGAATAGTGGTCAAATGAGTGAAAACCATTTTCGGGGCTTGACGAAAATGGTTGATATAGGTTCTAATTCGAAGCGAGAAATTAAAGACTGGAAGCTGGACAGATATGCTTGCTATTTGATAGCACAGAATGGTGATTCTCGTATACCCCAGATAGCCTTGGCGCAAACGTATTTCGCTATACAAACCAGAAAACAGGAAGTATTCCAAGAACTCTCCGAGACAGAAAGGCGATTGTTTATCCGAGATGAGGTGACAACAGAGAACAAAAAACTTTTCAGTACGGCTAAGCGGGCTGGCGTGACCAAATTCGGCTCGTTTAATGATGCCGGTTATCGCGGGCTGTACGGCATGCCGCTTGGTGACATAGAGAAGAGAAAGGGCGTGAAGAAGGGCGAACTTCTCGACAGGGCAGGCACAACAGAGTTGGCGGCAAATCTGTTTCGCATTACACAGACTGATGCCAAGATTAAGAAAGACAGAATTCGTGGTGATGAGCAGGCTTCACGTACCCACTTTATGGTCGGTGGAAAGGTGAGACAGACGATCAAAGATATCGGCGGAACGCCGCCAGAAGATTTACCAACCGAGAAACACATTCGGGAACTAAAGAGCGAGAAGAAAAGGTTATTAAAACACGAATAGGATGACAATCCCAACCAAGAAATTAAAGTCAGGATTCGAGATGCCCGTCTACGGATTGGGGACGTGGGAAATGGGCGGACGAACAGAACGAGACTTCACCAATGATGATGCGCGCGATATTCAGGCAATCAAGAGCGCTATCGACCTCGGCGTGACCCATATCGATACCGCAGAAAAATATGCCGATGGCTACACCGAAACATTGGTCGGCGAAGGAATCAAGGAATACGATAGATCAAAACTATTTTTGGTCTCAAAAGTACGAAAGGAAAAACTCTCTTACGATGCGATTTTAAAATCGTGCGATGAAAGCCTTGCGCGCATTGGGACGACCTATCTCGACATGTTCATGCTTCACTTCTATTCGACCGAAGTTTCTCTTAAAGACTCAATGCACGCTCTGGATAGATTGGTTGAAGAAAATAAAGTTCGCCATATAGCGGTTGCGAACTTTACCAAAGAAAGGTTTACAGAGGCACAAAGTTATACCAGTAACAAAATAGTGTGTAATCAGCTGCACTATAATCTTATCTTTCGTGAACCAGAGCGCGAAGATCTGGTTGAATACTGCCAGGATAATGATGTCTTTCTGACCGCTTGGCGACCTGTCCAGAAGGGTTTGCTGACATCTGGCGTCCCGGAAATTCTTGATTCAATGAGTAAGAAATACAATAAAACTCCGGCGCAAGTGGCTATCAACTGGCTGATCTCTCAAGATAATGTTATTACTATTGCAAAGACGAGCAACGTAGAACATCTGAAGGAAAATCTCGGCGCCTTGAGTTGGCAGATGGAGACAGAAGATGTCGAAAGATTACGAGCGGAATTTCCTGGCCAGAAAGATGTTTCGGACGCAGTGCCGTTAAGATAAAAAAGATGGACGAACCAAAACGAGAAAAACAGTTGTCGGTCACGAACTTCATTCACTGTGGAGACGAGTATCTTTTCCTTGAACGAAATATGAGCCGTGCCGTTGACCCCGGATTACTAAATGGTGTTGGAGGCAAGGTAGAGCCGGGAGAGGATTACGTCTCTGCCGTCATACGCGAAACCAAAGAAGAGACTGGATACGATATTACACCTAATGATATAGAATTCTGCGGTTTTATCATGTTTGAAGGTGGGCATAAAAAAGATTGGGTCACGACGTTTTATAAAATCAGCGTTCCACATAAAAATATACCGATTGGTACCGATATCAACGAAGGTAAGCTACTTTGGCTGCATAAAGATAATGTGCTTTCGCACGGAGATAAACTCGTGGATGATATACATTATATATGGCATGATGTTGCTGCTGGTACGCATCAATTTTTCATGAACGTCGAAGTCGAAGGACCAGAATTTAAAATTAGAGTCAAAAGTGAACAGAGACTAAAAAAATAAATATGCAGTACAGAACGTTGGGTAAAACGGGTCTCAAAGTTTCTGAAGTCGGGTACGGCACTTGGCAGTTGGCTGATGACCCGAATTGTTGGCGGGGGGCTGACTTGAATGAAAGTTTACGGTGCTTGTACCGCTATGCGGAACTCGGCGGGAATTTTATTGATACCGCTTGGGTGTACGGGTATGATGACAAATTTCCTGACCGGCATCCTTCGGAAGAGTTAATCGGAAAGTTTTTGAAAGAATCCGGCAGACGCGATGACATGGTTATCGCGAGCAAAGTCGTGCCAAAAAATTACCAGTGGCCGGCACAACCCGGTGTTCCTATTTCTGAAGTCTTCCCGAACGACCACATTATAAAGTGTGTGGATGACTCTCTGCGAAGTCTTGGCGTCGACTCCATCGACCTCATGCAGTTCCACGTCTGGGACGACAGCTTCGTAAAAGAAGATGGCTGGAAAGACACGATACAGAAGTTAACTAAAGCGGGCAAAGTAAAACACTGGGGTATTTCTACCAATAATTATGAACCGGCTAACTGTCTGAAGGCGCTTGATACCGGGCTCATCTCTGTCGTGCAAACTATCTTTAACATCTTTCACCAGAAGCCGACAGAAGAACTTTTCCCCTACGCCCTAGCGCACAATATCGGCATCATCGCACGCGTACCTTTAGACGAAGGGGGGCTTTCCGGCAATATGACACTTGATACAAAGTTCCCCGAAGGCACATTGCACACGAGCTACTTTGGTGGTGAGCGACTTGCGGAACTGGTTAAAAGAACCGAAGCACTCAAAAAACTCTTGGGCGAAGAGGCAAAAACTCTCCCTGAACTAGCACTCCGTTATACACTGTCTTTCTATGCAGTATCGACAACTATCCCCGGTATGCGCAAGCTGGGCCATGTGGAGAGTAACGTTGCAGCCACCGACGGCAAGATACTATCTACAAAACTCCTCGCTGAATTAAAAAACCACGCGTGGGAAAGAAATTTTTACAAATTATAGTATGAAATCGGAACCAAAATACGGTATCGACTTTCCGGCTATTGCCACCACTTTTTACTGTCACGATGGACACGGGAATTTTTTATTGCATAAACGTTCTACGCAGACTCGGGATGATCAGGGCACGTGGGACGTGGGCGGGGGGAAGTTGGAACAGGGGCTGACTTTACGACAGAATATTCTTAAAGAAATTGGCGAAGAGTATGGGTGCACGGGCGTTATCCAAGAACAACTTCCTATTTACGAAATTTTTAGAACGAACAAGGGAGTGAAGACCCACTGGCTCGCTATCCCGTTTATAGTCAAAGTAAATCCAAAGAAGGTAAAAATCAACGAGCCACACAAGATTGATGAACTCGGGTGGTTTTCTTTGTCCAAACTTCCTAAACCTCTGCATCCGGGTTCGGCAATCGGTTTCAGACAAAACAAAAAGTATTTTGCGAAATATTCTAAGAAAAAAATCTAAAAAAATTTGTGTCTATTATCGTCTTTGTTGGAACATCGGGTGCGGGGAAGAGTACAGCGGCGGATGCTTTGTGTAATACACATGGGGCAAAATATATTTTGAGTTATACGACCCGCGCTCGGCGGGCGGATGAAATCGATAGAAGAACGGGGGAGTACGCTTTTGATATTTCTAAAGAAGATTTTAGAACATGGCAAGATTCTGATGATATGGAATGGGTTGACGAATTTGCCGGGAATTTGTACGGGACGAAGAAGGCAGACATACAAGAGGCTTGTGAGACTGATGAATTACGCGCGGTGATTCTCATCCCAACGGTACTTACACGTTTTGATAACGCAGTTAAAAGATATGGTGGAAAGGTGAAGTATTTATTTTTTGACCCAGCTCCGGATACAGTGCTTGAAACAAGAATGAAAGATCGCAAGGTTACCAAAGGACAGCAAGAGGCACGTATGGCAAAAATTGCATGGTTTAAGTTCGAGGCAGACAAAACCGGCCTGCCTTTTGTTCACATTACCAATGAGGGGACGATCGACGAGCTCGTTAAAAAAGTAGAAGTTGTTGTAACAAATAGTCTGTAAGTACGGTTAAGTCACGAAGAAATGCTCGCATTAGCTGTGCATATCCTTTTCGATCTCTTCTACCTTTTCTTCGAGCTTGTCGATTTTTTTGTTCATTGATTCCATCACACCGAGCTCTGCTTCCAGTTCTTCTTCGGTTTTATCAACCATCTTCTTTTCACCACGCAGTCCAGATATAATAATCGTGTCACCGATAAAGAATGAGACGAAGACGCCGGTGACGAGGAGTACGCCGACACTTGAAATTATAAGCCAGACTCCACCCCAAAATCCTTGGAGCCAAGGGATACTGCCTACAACGCGGGAGATGCCATCCCAAAAGACCACAATGGCCACCGCGGCGATAAGGCTATACGGTACTGGGTGATGACTCAATGTCCCGCGTACGCGGTCTTCGAGCTTATCAAAAAAGTGTAATATCGGGTGTTGCATGATAGTGGCAGTGTAGCATGGAGCGAAATTTTGGTATACTTACGTTATGAACAGGCTTGTGAATTATGTCCGCCTCCATGAACGAATATTAAGTACCGTGACGCTTGCTCTCGGGTTTATATTCGATGCCTATTTCTTTCGGCGCATTGATTTACCGTTTGAGAATATCGCCATCATTTTGCACTTTGTGGTTGGCTTTATCGCAATAATTTTATTGCATCTTGCCACCGCGCGTTATCAAACATATCGGGTCGCTGGTTGGATTATTGCTTCGGCCCCACTGGTTTTGCAATTTGCCATTGGTGGACTCTTTGGTAAGTTTTTTATTTTCTTTTTTCGCAGTGGCAGTATTATTGTGAGTTGGCCGGTGTTGGTTCTGTTGCTCGTCCTAACCTTTGCTAATGAATCCGCACGTAACCGCTATGCAAGACTTAACTTTAGTCTGGGAGTTTTTTATACCGCGCTCCTTATCTACTGTATCATTGCGGCACCCGTATTTTTAAAATCAATCAGCTCATCAAGCTTTATCATTGGTGGAATCGTGAGTCTGGGCATTATTGCGCTCGTCATAAAACTGATTAATTATCTTTCGCATGATATAGATAAGCGTGAACAGCGTAGGCTCTTCATAATTATCGGTTGTGTTTTTGGAGCGTTTAACAGTATGTACTTTTTAAATATCCTTCCGCCCATCCCACTTGCACTTAAAGATGCTGGCGTCTATCACGGCGTTGTGCGCACAGCCCCCGGTGTGTATGAGGGCAAAGTTGAGCCGCACTCATGGGTGCCATTTCTGCCAGAAGTATTTCACAAAAATGGTGCCGACCCCGTGTATGTATTTACGGCAGTGTTTGCCCCAGCCAATCTTGCGACAACAGTCGTCCACGTGTGGCAATGGAAAAATGCAGAAGGGAAGTGGATAATAGAGCAAAGTATACCGCTCAATATTGTAGGCGGTCGCGACGGTGGCTATAGAGGCTACTCCTTCCGCGCGTCAGCCCAAGCAGGCGACTGGCGCGTCGATGTGCAGACCCCGCGCGGACAGCTCCTCGGCCGGATTGACTTTAAAGTAGAGGAAGTGCATACTTCTGTACAACTTAAAATGGTAAATTTATGATCACGTCAAAAACACTTTCAACCTGGTCCGGATTTATTGGCTAGTTGAAGTCTGACTTCAACTATTAAATTAACCACTAAATTCATGTCAGAATTAGCCAATCTCAAAGAGCACGACCTCTTTAAACTCGCAGTCGCATTTTCTATCTATCTTACTTCACTGTTCGCAGCCAATACCCTCGGGCTTAAAATCATGCCCTTTATTTTCGGCACACACTTGTCCGTTGGCGTTTTCTGCTTCCCGATTGTGTTTACGATGACCGACGTCATTGGTGAAGTGTACGGCAAGAAAATTGCCCGCATGTTTATCGTCGGGGGCTGCATCAGTATTCTTTTGTTTATTCTCTATTCGATCATCTCGCTCGTTACACCGTGGGCCGCTCAAGGTATGTGGGTCAAGGACAGTTACAATGTAGTGTTCGCAGTGTCACTCCGTATCAGTATTGCCTCGATTATCGCCTATGCTGTGGGTGAGTATCAGGACCTCTGGAGCTTCTTCTTCATGACAGACAAGTGGCATCACAAGTATTTCTGGTTGCGCTCGAACTTGTCCAACCTTTGGTCGCAACTCTTCGATACGATACTATTTATGACGATAGCATTTTATGGCGTCTATCCGAATAACACGCTTGTCTCGATCATCCTCACCTGGTGGCTCTTTAAAGTGCTCATGGGTATCTGCTACACGCCGATCTCTTATCTAGGATTATATCTGCTTCGCAGAGAATAACATATGCAAAAGTTCGAACGATATCACGACGCGTTCAGTTACATACTGAGCTTGCTTAATATCCCGAGCGATCGCGATTACATGGGAGGGAAAGTCCGTGACGGGGTGTATCTACTCCGCATGCGCTGGTTTTTGAATTTGCTCGGCAATCCAGACAGGGGGATGAAGTATGTTCACATTACCGGTACGTCGGGCAAGAGTAGTGTGACAACGCTTGTGTATGAAATGATTCGCGCTTCAGGAAAGAAGGTTGGCACATTCCGTTCGCCGTTTATGATAAGCGCGATAGAAGATATTGAAGTTAATGGCTTATACATTGCGCCCGATGAGTTTGCGGATTTAGTAGACTATCTGAAGCCATTTCTTGACCGTGCACACGTAGAAAGTCCCTACGGCATGCCGTCCTACTTTGAGATTTTCTTTATGCTCTCTATCCTCTACTTCAAACAAAAGAAGTGTGACTGGGTAGTATTAGAAGTGGGGCTCGGTGGACGGTACGATGCAACCAATGTCATCGAGAAACCTGCTGTGACTGCTATCACTAATATAGATTACGACCACACAGAAATATTAGGTAAAACATTAAGTAAAATCACGCTTGATAAGGCGGGGATTATTAAAGCAGGTGCAACATTCTTTACGACAGAACCCCGTCCTCAGCTTCTTAAAATATTCAGGAATGTTTGTGCAGAAGAAAATGTTCCGATGCGTGTACTTGAGCCGACCTTAGATTATCACGAAGCAAATACAATGCTCGCAACGGCAATTGCGCGGTACATTGGCACAGATGGAAAGAGCATTGAGAGGGGAATTAAAAATACCAAACTCCCGTGCAGATTAGAGGTGATGCAAAAAAAGCCTCTGGTTATTCTAGACGGCGCGCATAATAGAGCAAAGATGCGAACGACTGCTGAAAATATCTCTAAACTCAAATATAAAAAAATGTATTTGATACTAGGCACCAAAGCGACCAAAGATAGCGAGTCTATAGTAGAGAGTATCATTCCGCTTGCAGACCATGTGTACGTAACCCGTTTTCAATTAAAGGGAATGCAGTGTACTTCACCAAAAGAGCTTGCTTTACTTGCAAAAAAATATCTGAAAAAAGGTGCGAAACTGGAAGTGTTGCTCGACTCAAAACAAGCGCTAGAAAAAGCACTTGCCTCTGCAAACCCTGATGACTGCGTCCTTGCAACGGGCTCATTCTATCTGGTTGGCGAACTTCGCAAGAGGTGGTATTCTGAAGAAAAGGTGTTAACTAGACGTAAAAGTTTTTAGATTTAAACTATGAAAGTAATTCTCGCAGTTGTTACATCAATAGACGGTAAAACAACGAAAGGCAACGAACCCGGGCAGGGTTGGGCGTCGGTGGAAGACCAGCAACATATACACGATCTGATTGATAATAGCAAAGTAATCGTGATGGGCAGCAACACCTACCGTGAAGTAAAACCACATCAGAAGCTTTCACCAAAGACAAGACGCATCATCATGACGCACGAGCCGGAAGTTTTTAAAGATGACGTGGTACTAGGCCAGCGCGAGTTTACAAGCGAATCCCCAAAAGAGTTAGTGAGCCGTCTTGAAAAAGAAAATTATAAAGAGTTGCTACTTGTTTCAGGTGAAAAACTGTCTGCAGTATTTCTTGCAAAAAATCTGGTGAACGAACTATGGATAACGATAGAGCCACTCTTGTTTGGTGAAGGAAAGGGGATTACAACGGCCTTGCCCGAGAGTATCAATCTCGAACTCATAAGTTCAGAAAAGTTAAACGTGAAGGGCACCTTGCTTCTCAAATATAAAGTAGGTTCCTAAATTTCTGGTTCTACAGATTCTGGACGCCATTCGCCGTCGGTACCAATAATCAGTTCTTCAAGTTCGTTTATTTTCTGTTCGAGGATTTTGAGTCTTGTTTCTTCTTCGCTCAAGTACACCAGATTCATTTCATGGGTCGTTAGTAAAGGTTTAGTTTCTTCCCACTCCATGCCGAGAGCCTTGGTTAAGAGTAATATGGCTCGTTCTGGCATCTGGCTTATACTATCTATTATTTTGTGTCCTGGGGTTTCGTCATGAAGCGCTACCTGTTCCCGTAAATCTCGTATCGTGGCAAATGCCACTTTCTTGATTGCAAGGTATTCCTGCTGGAGAAATAGCGACCGTTCGAGCAGTGTAACTTGTTCCGCACCTACGGTCGTCTTGCCACCTGCCTCGGCATCAAACTCACGACGTACCGCTCCAAGCTGGTCGTACATTGAGAGTATGTTGGCGCGACGCCGATGAATTATCACGAGAGCCTCATGCAGAGGCTTTTTGGAGTCAGGTCCGTTGAGTGCAATTCTTTGTAGATGCTTATCGCGCTGCTTCAGGCTCTCGTCACTTCTATGCGACAGACGTTCATCTATTTCGGCAAAGTGCTCTCGTTCTAGTGCCGTAACTGCGACGAGGAGCTCGTTTTCTGTCTTAAGTGCCTTTTCCATGATGTCTACATCAGGGACCTTGACCGCATCAGTAGATATTAAATTTTCTTCTGTCATACTGGTATAGTAGCAGACTTTATTCCTAAAGCGCAACAACAAGATAAACCACTTGGCGCTCACAGCGCCAAGTGGTGGACATCGGGTGTTGAACATTTGCGATAGTATACAACTTAGCACGGCCGTAGTAAGTTATAGACTATAAAAATGCTTGCAAAATAACCCGTTGAGCCTGATAATGGCCTGATATGGCAAAAGAAGGTTTTGTTGATGACGAGGTTCAAGTAGGACCAAAAGTTATTCCCGAGGATGAATGGATGACTAAAAAGGCCGAAGGCATTGAGCGGCTATATGTGCGCGCAATAGCATGTTTGGAGGATGTTATCCGGCGCGAGCTCCAGGGTAATCAGATCTCTCTTCTTGAAATTGGCCCGCTGGGGATGATCGATCCCGAGGTTTTCAAATTGTTTCCTGAAGCTCCACGTCATGTTGCCCCAATAAAAATATTTTCTGAAAAACATCCTGAAGCACATTGCCTCGGTGTTGGATTTCTTGCCCTCAAAGGCAAAGAATTAGAGATTGGTGATGTGCCCTATATTAGGGCGACTATCGGAATTGATAAGGATGTAGATCAGAAGATAAACAAAGCCTTGGGAGCAATGCCTAATATAATATATGGACAGCATGTAATGGAGAATAGCCCGTCAGGTGGGACCACCATTGCACCTCATAAAATCTTTGAATTTGCGGCCGAAATTCTTCCAGACGGAGGATTACTTGTAATCGATAATGCGTTTGGAACACTGGGGACTATTTCAAGACAAAATCACTTGCCTCATACCGCACAAATGTGTCATGTATATACCTATGAATACACCGAAAAAGAGTTTGTAAATAAAAAAGCTCGGAAATTCGGAATTTTTGTCTACAAAAAGAAATAAATGAACGGGGAATTTACTGAAACTTTCAAGAAGCGAACTTTGCGGTATTCACTGCACGGGATGCCTGCTCTTACGGTAAGCTTTCAGGGCAAGGATACGGAGTCACTCACCGGCGATGTTTGTATGACCGGGTCGACACATGGTTCAAGAATTGATTTAATTGATATGGATTATGTTCTGGCAGAAAAACCTATCGACCGGCCGGATGGATTTATTACGCAACTTCATAACGCAAAACTGGTCGCACGTGTGGCCGACTGTGCTACGGTTTTACTTGTTCACGCAAAAAGTGGGACCATCGGCCTTGCCCATGCTGGATGGCGAGGGACACAGGCCGGAGTTGTGCAGAGCTTGGTCGCAGAAATGTCGGAGAAGTTTCAGATTGATCCAGTAGAAATTCAGGCGCTCGTTACGCCCTATGCCGATGGCGATAAGTATGAAGTACACGTCAAAGATGTTGAAGGGAAGGTAAACGTGTATGCAGAATTTGCTCGAGTCTTTCCTAAAAATGTTCTTGATGTTATTTTTATTCCACACGAGTCTGACACAAATAAAGCCTACCTTGATGCTGGCTTAGCCGTGCAATATGCCCTTATGACATCAGGTATCGCAGAAGAGAATATTACCATCTCTGTCTATCGCACTATGAGTGATGACCGCCTCTGGTCACTCCGCGTGCAAAACTGCTCGCCCTTTAAGCACAACATCATGTGTGCGTATCTATTTGACAAGTAGCAGATATCCATGTTATCATAAATCCCAGTTTTTGCCTCATTGAAAACTTAAAAGTGACTGCTGGTTTCAGCTTTGAACGTGTGAGCAATCTCGTATGTTTAGAGCTGAAACTAGTGCTGTGCTACGTTATTGCTCGGTTGCAGAACGTGAAGCATGGTATACCCCGTCAACGACGGGAAGGAGGTGCTCCATGACGAGCACTGAAAAGGCCCAAGAAAGGGCCACCCTCTGGAGCATGGCGGCTCGAGCCGTCGCCACGCTTGTCAAGTTCTTGGCTCTGCTCCTCGGCGAGTTCGAATTCGAAGAACTCGCCGCACTCGGCAGGAAGAAGAACGCCGAGAAGCTGGCATTGATGGCTTGGGCCGTGCGGCAACTTGCCGATGGCCATAAGCTCATCATCGAAGTGCCTCCGACTCCGCCCTCGTGCTTCGAGCGACTGACCAACGTCAAGGTCGGGTGTCGCACCGTGAAGAGGTTTGTTGTCGCGGAGGAGTTTGTCGTAGGCACGCACGGGATTGCATACTTGAATCCCGACTTCCAAGTAAACTTCTTGACCAAGATGGAAGAGAACGTGGAGGCATGCGACCTCTACGCATACCGCCTGACAAAGGATTCGCTCGACGAGGACATCAAAGTCTCGCTCGGCGGAACCTTGCCAGAAACTGCCATGGCCCATCTGCTGGCAATGATTCACCAGCAGGCTGATGGCCAAAAGGGCAACCTGCTCGTGGACGGCAAGGCAAACATCTTCTACTGCCGTGGCGCCAACGGCGGCCTCTGGGCTGTGCGCGTCTGCCGCTACTCGGGCGGTTGGCGCGTCTATGCGTATTCCGTCACGAGCCCGAACAGGTGGAGTGCCGGCTACCAGGTCTTCGCTCGCGGTTCTCGGTAACTCGGTCACTTTGGTTCTATTTTTTCTTACAACCCTTTTCCACTTTGTCGCTTTGACGCGCACGTGGAGGAGGGTTGTTCGGTTTTATGATCAACTATGCTATATTCTGCTTTGAGTTGTTTGGATACAATGGTTAGGATTTTTTTCTAAATTCTGACTTTTGTAAAACAGCTTGATGCTCTGCGCTCCGGAATTATCACGGATAGCATATCTTTGATAAGTGTGAACAAAAGAGTATTACAAAAAAAATTATGAGAATCGGTGCATCAAGCTGGTAGACTTTGAAGTCTCACATAAAATACAGCGGGGAGAGTATTCGATCTGCAGTGGCATGGATGGCTCGATGTACAAGAGGCGACCTCTGGGCTGTGAACGTCAACCGCAACTCGGACGGTTGGAACGTCTATGCGTATTCCGTCACGAACCCGAACAGGTGGAGTGCCGGCAACCAGGTCTTCGCTCGCTATACTCTCTTTTCTTCCGTCCTCGTGGCGGAAGTTTTTTTGATAAGGCCATTGCGCCACCCGCCAATCATTGAGCCAATTTCTTCTATCGCCGTACTTATCTGAATGAAGGGTGCATCTTGTATGCAATGTGCTTCCCATGCCAGCTGAATAAAGAAGCGAATGACATCAACGACCTCGAGGGCCTTTGCGAGAAAAGGTATTTTCTCCTCTACGTTAAGGAATGTTGCTTTCCGTAAAATTCCGAGTAGGCTTAAAAAGTTACTGTCGATTTTTGTACCAAGCCCAAAGCGTTCGACTCGTCCCATGTTGCGATGTATCCCCAGCCAGACTAAATAGGTCGCTCTGGCCTTTGTAACCACAGGCAGGAAGCCGCGGGGGGGGGGAACACTACCTTTATTGTTTGTATTCATAATAAACACAACTATCACATGCGCAAGCAATTTACAATCCCACTTGAAAAAATTATCTCAATAGAAAGTTTACTCGCCTCCTGGCGAGAGTTTTTGCGAGACAAAAAAACAAATAAAGACGTACAACTTTTCCAGCAAAATTTGATGAAGAATATTTGTGATTTACACAATGATCTCACGTCATTCTCATATATTCACGGAGGCTATGAGTTTTTCCCCATCAACGACCCAAAACCTCGTGATATTCATAAAGCAGAGGTGATTGATCGACTTTTGTGTCACGCACTGTACCGGAAACTCTACCCATTTTTCGACGGCACATTTATTTCAGAGTCGTATTCATGTCGGCTACGAAAGGGGGCGCACAGGGCACTAGACCAATTTACAAAATTTGGACATGAGATGTCAAAGAATAATACCCGCACTTGCTGGGTGCTGAAGTGTGATATACGCAAGTTTTTTGCCAATATTGACCATCAAATTTTGTTTGAGATACTGGCGCAGTATATTACTGATGAAAATGTCGCTTGGCTACTCGTGAAGGTCGTCACCAGTTTTGAATCACGTGCACAGGCGGGTCTACCGCTCGGTAACTTAACCTCCCAGCTTTTTGTAAATATCTATATGAACGAGTTCGACCAGTTTATGAAGCATACAATCAAAGCGAAGTGTTATATTCGCTATGCCGATGACTTTGTGATTTTGTCTGATGATAGGAACTATCTCAAAGAGCTGATTCCTAAAATTTCTGATTTTCTAGATACTCGACTTAAACTTTCTTTGCATCCGGATAAAGTTTCTATTGCCACACTTGCCTCTGGTGTGGACTTCCTCGGCTGGGTACACTTTCCCGATCATCGGGTTTTGCGGACGGTGACTAAGAAGCGCATGTTTCGGAATATCAAGGCGAAACCAGACAATGACGCGACAAGGCAATCTTATCTGGGACTTTTGATGCACGGGAATGCGTACAAATTAACCCAAATGCTTTAGAGGTTCGACCTCGAACTCAGAGAGGTCGAACCTCGGATACGGGTGCAAATACAAGATACCAAAGACAGATGCTTACTCGACGATCAAATTGCCCTTCATGCCCATGGCGCGGTGTTCGCCGACTGAGCAGTAGTACTCGAAGGTGCCTTTTTTGTTGGCCACGAATTCTACCGTTTCTGATTGGCCACCCGAGAGCATTTTGGTTGTGGCATTAAATTCATCAACTACCCAGTTATGTGTACCACCAGCATTCGTGAAGGTGACGCGCACGGGGTCGCCCATTTTTACTTTGAGTTCTGATGGTGAGAAGCTGAAATTAGAACCGGTTACGGTAAATGACTTTACCGAAGGGGTTACCTTTACCCCGGTACCAAGGTCAACATTCACTTTCACATCTGCTTTGACGTCGGCATTAACATTACTCTTCGCATCACTTTTTGTGTCAGCCTTCGTGTCTGAAGTAGAATTGGATTCTACTTTGAGTAACCCTGCCGGGATTTTAATCTCACCCTTACTATCGA
>OBEQ010423796.1_pt1 | contig 22273 bp, 20 predicted proteins | sample 1670901 | NCBI WGS metagenome assembly OBEQ01 (sample SAMEA104232315, study PRJEB22302) | groundwater metagenome | biome: forest; feature: aquifer; material: groundwater | place: USA | collected 2011-08-07 | depth 5.4 m
TGTTGTGGGGGAACGAACCCACCTATGGAGAATATCCTGCTCATGAGCGGAAAGGTTAAGAGGTGCTGCTGAAACCCACATGGACTTAGCATACCTCACCTTGTGACTATTGTCAAGCTATTTCAATCACAGTACACTAGAACAATGCAACCATATGATGATGAAATAGATGATCTGGGAAACAGAAAAGCTATCTGGTGGGCAAGACAGTCGGACAGAAATGATATCCAAGGCACGATATTTGCTGTTCGTCATATTATCGCACATGCAGAACCAGGTGAGACCTTTGACGGTGAAAAATTTGTCCAGCAGATTCCTCTTGCTCACTTTGCCCCAATTATCCGAACCCCTGAAGATCAAAGAAAACCTGGAAATGTCCAGAATGCTTTAGAGCAGCTGCTTATGTTTGCCGGATCAAATTTTGATCCTACCCTTCCATATGCAATGTATGACAGTCCCACGGTACAAAGATTAATTACGGCAGCAGCTTTGGAGCAATATAAGTTTGTGACCGATATTTTGTCTGAGCCTCCCATTCTTTCTCAAGAACAGAAAGATGAGGCTTTTGAAGGCTTTTTCAGATTATGTGAATTGGTTGAACCTTCAGAAACGACCCCAGAAGCAATAAATAAGTTAAGAAGTAAATTCCATCTTCTTTTAGATATAGATCAAAGTAAATGGTCCTATGGACTTAAGGGCTTAGTAGAAACATTATATCCCCGTCTGTGGCAGAGAATTGAGGGAGTTTTAGAAGGAAAGCCTCAACAGATTAAAGATCAAGATCAGGTTGCCCAAGCAAAAGTGCAAACAATACTCGATAAACATCTTCATCCTTTAGCCAGAGAAAGCTGGCAGAATTTCAAAACGGTTTAAAAGCTCCTCTTTTTTGAGTGTGTTTTGAACCAGCTGGAGAATTACGCTCAATTCAAAAGGCAGGATTGTGGGCTGACGGTTCCAAAAGAAATAGAAGCCATAGAGAGAAATTATACTTGATATCCTTGTATAGCTACCTTGTCTTTTGCTAATATAAAGAAGTGAACAACGAGTTGAATTACACGCCTCTTAAGGAACGGAAAACTCATAAATTAATTACTGCTTTAATAACTCTTGTTATTCTTTCACTTGGTTTTGCTATTTATAAAGTAACTAGTAATTTAACTACCAGTTTTAATCCATCATCCCCACATTTTTCCACAATTAAGCCAACTATAAGAGAAATAGAAATTCACACTGGTTCAGATATCAAACCAATTGCAGAAGAGAGAAGTGCAGGATCTCAATACGTATTTTACCCATTTGATATGTACACCTCCAATGGACATTACATATTACACTTGAGGCCTTCCCTTGGTGGAAGGTATACATACGAGGACAGTCTAATTTATGACGGTAAAACTGTTTTTAGTGGCACAATAAATAGGATAATTATAAGTTCAAACGGCGAACATTATGCTTTCACATCTGTAAATAAGGATCAAATTAATAATCTCACCAAACCAACAAATTTATATGTAGACGGAAAATTCATTCTCAAGAATCAAAATACACTTAGGATCTATGCACTTTCCGACAATGGTCAGGAATATTTTTATACAGTTCAGATCCCTGGAAAACCACTTGAAAAATGGGGGACCACCATCACACAGTTATATAAGTCACAAAAATTATCTCAAGAATTTAATTATTCAGATGCGGGCGGAAATGATTTATTAGGAAGTTTCAAAATCAGCCCTGATGGCAAGTTTTTCTCTTACGCTTTATATGGTAAACCTTATTTCAATAATAGAAGCTTCAATCCTCAACAGGATATACGACAAGCGCTTGTATTTAGCGATAACGGACAACATATTATGTTTACAACATTTCTTCAGCTTTATCCTGAAGGAAATTCAGAAAAACTGTACATTGATAACAAATATATGTTTACAGGTAATATTGGGGAAAAAGATCCGGAGGCTCTAATCAACAATGATGGAAAATTTGCTCTTACGGATTCTAACGGACTCGGTGGTGGGAACGTTTACTTAAAAAGTTTACCTTTTAAGATCGAAGGCGAAGCAGATAGTGTGGAGTATAACAAGGAACAAACGCATATATTAATAGGCTATCCCACAAATCCTAAACTGCTCCAATCTGCTTACTTTCTTAAATGGCAGCTTGATGGAAAAGATATTACACTCCCAATAAACTCTACTTATGCCACGGTGGAATTAGCGAATAATGACATTTTTGTTTACAATGTATTGAAATAGTCGTCCTAAAATGTTTTTGAACGGACGATCCTTCCCAACGTATCCCTTTCCAAAATCACCCTTGCATACCTTGGAGCAGGCAATATCACACTCATTTCAAAAGGTACCCCTTCGCTCCTCCGGAGTTTCGGAAGCATAAACAGGATTGGGGCCTGAGGTTCCACAAGAAATTTGAGCCATTGAAAAGAAATTATACAGCAGGTTTTTCTATCTCCTCAACAAGTTTAAATACTTGACCGACAGTTACATCGTGTTGAATTATTAAAGCATCCTCAGCTTTTTTATTAGCAATACCAGCACTTGGATTAAACATATAGATATCGCCAAATAGATCTGATTCTTGTAAAGCGGTGGTTTCTTTTATAGCTTGAGCAATAACCGGAAGATAATGATGCCAATAAAATGATAGAGAATCATTTAAAGCTCCTTTAAGATATTCTTCGCGATCCATATCCAGAGCTTCTGCAACGGGCAAGCCAAAATCTGATCCTTCTGCTTCAGTTTTCAAAAGAGTATTAAATGCTTTCCCCAAGGCAAGAGCTCTAGCTTTATCATCAGGCAACTCTCTTAATCTTACCAATAAATAACTCCAGATTTTTTTACCGAGGATCATAGAGTCATTGTCTTGTCTTTTTGCTTTTTCAGGATCTGCTTCTCTCTGGAGAGCGTGTCCTATCTCATGTATTACTCCTGTCATTCCAAGCGGTCCTGCATCTGTACGTGGATCAATTGAAATCGATTTAGTAAACGCATGTGCCCCTAAAGTGAGACCCTGTGAAAAAGAGAATCTCCAGCCTTGAGGAAGATAATCATCTACCAACTTTCCTTGTTTTGTCCTGATGAATACTCTTCCTACTTGAGTAACCATATAGTCGTAACTTGTACCTGACACCCAGCCATGACGAGCTAATTCTTTAAAAAGTTTCTCAACATCCTTGACTTGGGCGGCGGTTTGGTTTGCAAAGGCTTTAAGCCTTCTTCGTTCTTTACGCGAAAGATTGTCTCTGGGATCTTTACCGTAAGGAAGATCTGGAGATTTTGATTCAATTTTTGGTTCAGGTGCAGGCATTGGTAATTTAGTATCTACAGGTTCACCAATCATATATTTATTATATTAAAACAATATTTTAAAGTATATTGACTATTCGGCTAAAGAGTCTTGACTTAACAATTCTCCCCAACCCATCTCTTTCTAAAATCACCTAGAATACCGTGGAAGAGGTAGTAACGCTCAATTCAAAAGGCAGGATTAGGACCCGACGACTCTTTTGAAATAGAAAACACGATCGCTTGGGGTTATTGGATTGTCTCTTCTTGGATGTCGGGGCCGACATCAGAACCCACAGCCGCAGCTCCTGCGGCGGGCGAGGTCGGTGCTTGAAAAGTAAGGCTGCTTACTATTTTCTGATATGCATCCAACCACTCAGTTTTATTTTCCTCAGGAGAGAGCTTGACTACATAAAGAATATTTGAATCTAAAGCCGCTGTTGTAACATTGACTCCATCATCCAGCTGTTTAGCAGAAAGATCCCCCAACTTCAGATCTGCGCTTGTAGTTGAACTTGTTCCTAAACCACTTTGTTTAAAGTAAGCAGTCAGTGAGCTAAGTGTTGACTGCAAGATCAAGATAGAGATCTGCCCTTTATTTTTCTTTGAGGTAATCGTAAGGGAAGAGTAGATGTTCGGGTCATTTGGGGCTTCAGAAGAGACTACGTAGTCCTTGGGATAGCTGAACTTAAATCCAGCTGGATCTTGAAATTCTTTCGTCTGTGAAGAATCCGCCTCAGCGCTTTTGACTGAGGCGTTGTCTTTGAAGGACCCAACGTGCTTTGACGATCTTGTGAAAAAATAAAAACCACCAACTGCCACTACAGCACCTACAATCAGACCATAAATAACATTTTTATTCATTACTAATGTAGTATACTATCAAATATGAAGATAAAAAAGTTAAGTAAAATTATTCTTATTGTAGTCATCGCCGCTTCTGTTTGGTTTGGTTGGTCTGTTGGGGCTTATGCAAAGCTTCTGCCTCGTTTTCAAACAAGGGCAAAAGCCACCACATCAGGACGCTCTGGCTACTACACCTCTGTTCGGCTGCGAGCAGACAGATTAGCGCTGAATGTCTCCTTCAATAATTTACAACAGATCTCCTCCATAAGCTACTTGTTGAGTTACCAGACAAACGGTCAAGATGAGGGGGCAGGGGGGACGATTGAGCCCTCGGGAAGCAACTCTCTTTCTCGTGAACTGTTGTTTGGGACCTGTTCAGCAGGAATCTGCCGTTACCACAGCAATATTACTGGGGCAAAACTTGAGGTGACAACCATATTCACAAACGGCAAGCAGGTGAAAAAACGCTACCGCATCAAGGTGTAGTGGCGGTTTGATAAGTTTCTCATGTGGCTTTGCGCAGAGGTTGTTTTTTATTTAGTTTTGCTATTGTCTTCTCTGAGAGTTTTTATTGCTTCTTGAACAGTGGTCATGAATTGAGCAGGGAAGATAATAGTCGAATTTTTCTCAGTACTTATCTCTGCCATAGTCTGTAAAGTTCGAAGTTGTAAGGCCACTGGGTGCTTGGAAATAAGATCAGCTGCATGCCCCAATTTTGTGGCTGCCTGCATCTCACCTTCAGCCGCAACAATCTTGGCTCTTCTTTCTCTTTCTGCCTCGGCTTCTTTGGCCATTGCCCGCTGCATGTTATCTGGTAGGACAATATCTTTTATCTCCACAGCAGTCACCTGTACGCCCCACGGTTCAGTATGGGAATCGATGACGTCCTTGATTTTGTTATTGATATCGGCAGTCTTGGCAAGCAGTTGATCCAGCATAAATTGTCCAATAACATTTCGTACCGTTGTCTGACTGATCTGATTTACGGCCTGATTAGCATTTTCAATATCAATCACTGATTTTTTGGGATCAACGATATGGTAGTAGGCGACAGCCGCAATATCGATAGAGACGTTATCTTTGGTAATAATTTTTTGGGAAGGAATTGCCATGGTTATGGTGCGCAGGGTCACCTTCTGCATTCGCTCAAGCAGAGGAATAAGAACAATCAGCCCCGGGCCGCGTACACCAGAATATCGTCCGAGTCGGAAAATTACCCCTCGTTCATATTCTTGGACTACCTTAAGAGAAAGAAAGAGAACAATAATTATAAAGGGAATTAAAAATATCATAATTCTGGGGTAGAGTGTAGACTTAATGTGGAAGTAAGTCAAGAGGATTGTGGACTGACGGTTCCGACGGTTAGTTTCATATACCAAACTTTGGTGATTTTTCTATTCATAAATTTTGTGGGTTCCTACGGAGTGGAACCACACCGTATCCTCGTCCCTAAACTCAAAGATAATTCTATACTGATAATCGATAGAAAAAGCTAAGTAATCCTTTAGGATCCCTTTCAGTTTGTGAGTTTTAAGACGCGGGTCAAATGGATCTTTTCTAAATACTTTCTCCCTTTTCTCCGCCCTTAGTTTAATGTTGGTAGGTAATTTTCGATACTCTCTCGCAAACTTTGAAGAGTAATAAATTTTCATGAGGTTAGCGAAGATCGGAAAGAGATCTCAAGAGTTTACCTTTGCCTTTTTCTAATTCCCGCCGACTTTTCTCCAGCTCTTGTGAGACCATCCACATTCTCAAAAGATCACGAAAGAACTCGCTTTTGCTGGCATAATTGCCTTTATCTACAGCTTGTTCAACGACTTTGGTTAAGTGTTCGGGTAAAGATATGTTTAATACAGCCCGCATATAATTGTAATAATTTGTATTACAGATAGTATAGGCGAGAACAAGTTATTTGTCAAGCTGCAGTCCTTGGAACGAACGATCCTTTTCTAAAGTTTTCCTGGTTGAACCGGCGGCGTATCTGTTGGTTTTAAACCAAAAATTGCCTGAAGGCTTGTAATAAGGTTAAGTTGAGGAACTTCATTTGTGCCTGTCACTAAAGCATCTACACTTTGCTGATCATATTGAAACCACGACCAGTTCATGTTGTTATTATGCACATAATCGATCATTTTCTGGGTGTCTTTGGTTTTTGTTGCACTTGGCATATTATGGCCGTTGAACTCTCCCAGCCATAGTGGCACATTCCAATTTTTTGAATTTGCCAGCGCTTGTTGAAAATCGGAATAGCCGTCGTTGCCCCAACTTGTTGGATAAATGTGTCGAGTGTAAACCCAGTTTCCGGCTTTTTTCGGAGGTGGGGTGGTGTTATCTTGATAGCGGGCAAAAACAAGAAGCCATTTCGGCTTTATGGTATAGATTGCTTCCCCGACTTTATTGTAAAAACTGGTTACCATGTCGGTGGTTACTGCCGGACATGAAGGTTGATTCGGTTCGTTTAAAATATCTGAGCCAATAACATTTTTGTAATTATTGTATCTTTGAGTAAGCATTTGCCAGACTGCGACAAAGCCATCCTGCTGGGCAATCGAAACTCCTTTTTGGGTAAAACCTGTAAAAAAATCGCAACGTGGATATTGGTTCTGGCCAGGGCCCAAATCATTTTTATTGTCATGATTATTGTCTTGGTAATAGAGCCAGGTGGGCATTCCGGAGCCGTCTGGACAATCCTTACCAGCTGGGATAGTAGGGCTGGGGTACCAGCTTACCTGATGCATGTCCAAGATGACTGCAACTGCGCGGTTTTGATATTCGTTAATCACGTTGTCAAGTTGAGATAAGTAAGTCTCGTTCCATGTATGCGTGTAACTTCCGTCATGATTTTTTACAGGCGGATCAGGTTCAATATTTGCCCAGGTAATTGCCACTCTTACAAAATTAAAACCCCATGATTGAATGTTGTTGTACTGGGTCTGTGTTGGAAGAGTGTAACATTGTGGAAGTTTGCCGTTGCCGCCAATCATTCTCTGATCGTTTACTCCTTGCAGTAAAATTTCATTTCCCTTCTCGTCGGAAATTTTTGTTCCGTTTGTATGCAGGTACGAGCTTATGCGCGGAGCCGTTGAGGAAGATCTGTTTTCTTGAGCCTTTGAGGCCTGAGAATAATTTTGCCCTTGATTTGAGACATTTTGAGCAAAGTAGACAACTGCAAGTGCAACAATCAGACCAATCCCTAAAATAAAGCCAGAAAAAAAATGATGAATTCTTTTATTTCCGATAACAAAAACGTCATCATGAAGAGACTGCCAAAAACTCATATTAAAAAAGTATATCACAAAGTCAACCCTCCTTCCCTCCTCCCTAAATAAGGGAGGAAACTTTTTGTTTCCTCTTATATATAGGATAAAGAGGAAAAAATTAAAATTGATTATGCTACTATAACAATCTAACTCAATTTTAAATTGCCCTAGCCGCTAGGGCAATTCAGAAAGTAGGAAATGCAGTTTAAACTTAAAATACTCACGTGTTCTTAAAGGATATATGCCGAAAAGACCACTTGACAAGACAACAGTCTTCAATTACATTTTAAATATAAATGGCTAAAAGAAAGAATCACCTTCAAGCTTCTCCTTTATTTCTCTCCGCAGGTCTTGTAGCAGTAATGGTTTTTGCAATAATTATTGGAGTTTCACAAGTTAATCAAACTCAAATTACCAGCTCAACCGCTCAAGAAGTTACGGGAAATGTTCAACCACAAACAAATCCTCAAAGTCCTGAATCAGGCTCAGGTTGTACTTTATATGTTAATGACCCATCTCCTTCAAGCGGACAAGTTAAATCTTACCTCAGTGTAGTATGTAGCAAAGTATATCCTGAAATAGTTTGGGTTTCTGTTGCCAGCGGTGGAAAAACCGGCATTTACGCTGATGGAAAATTTATACCAGGCTCTGATTCAAGTGCTGACTGTCGCAACTGCAGCACTCTTGGTAAAACTATTTCTGCGTATCTCTGGTCTGGAACTTATACTTATTGCGCTTGGGCAACTGTTGATGAAAGGGATCCCTATTATGTACTATACAGCCAAGGGCCAAAAAGATCAACCAACTGCATAACTGTGAAGCACTGATGTTCTTCCTCACAGGGCCGCTTAAGAAAATTTCAAAGTAATTACCACTTGACAAGTTAATAGTTAACATGTTATCCTTTATGTACTCAATTAGAAATTTTTATCTTGAAGGAAGGTGAAGAACATGACAGGCGGAGGCGGAACTTGCAGTTGCTAAAGTACTTTATCTGGGCTTCACAAGGAACCCCTTGTGGGGCTTAATATTTTACTTATTCTTGAAACGTGCAAACCAATAAAATTACCTTTAACATTCACAGAGCATCTTTTTTATTAGACAGAATTGCCGATAGAGCTTTACAAGATAAATTTGCCCTAACCTATGCGCAATTTCGGATCCTGATGGCGATAGACTCCAAAAAGAATCTGTCGCAAAAAGATATTGCCAGCTTTTGGGAAGTTTCAGAAGCTGCAGTCAGCAGACAACTTGAAAATTTAAAGGGAAAAGCACTTATCGCTTGCCAAGAAGACAGGCAAAACAGAAGAAAAAACGTGCTGGCCTTGACCCAAAAGGGCAGGGAACAGCTTCTGAAAAGTTACAAATTGATCAGCCAGCGCTACCAGGACATTTATAAAGTTATTGATGCAAAAACGCAGGATCAACTGGTTGGCAATCTGGAAAAACTTGTTGACTCAGCCTGTTTTTGTTCAAAGTAAATAAGTTAATTTAATCAATATGCCAAAATGGGATCAGCTTGCGGATGAGCAAACAATTCAACAAACAATTGCCGCTCTTAAGCTAAGTGGAATTGATGCAGAGGTGGTTGAGGGTGGAGAAGATGCCAAAAAAAGGGTTTTGCAGATGCTACCCAAAGGCGCAGAAGTAATGAATATGTCTTCTGTCACTTTAGAAAAGCTTGGGCTGGATAGGGAAATAAACGAATCGAGAAACTACGACGCAGTCAAGCCTAAACTTATGGCTTTAAAAAGAGACACAGATGCTTTGGAAATGCAAAAGCTGGGCGCGGCTCCTGAATGGGCCGTTGGTAGCGTACATGCAGTGACGCAAGATGGGAAAGTGTTTATCGCCTCCAATACAGGCAGTCAACTTCCAGCTTACGCTTATGCCTCAGCCCATGTCATCTGGGTTGTGGGCGCGCAAAAGATTGTCAAAGACCAAAAGGAGGCCATAGCCAGAATCTATGATTATGTGTTCCCTTTGGAGGATAAACACATGCTGGATCTTTATAACATTCACAGTAATGTCAGCAAACTTTTAATTATCAGCAAAGAGAGAGTGCCAGGTAGACTGATAATGATTATAGTCAAGCAAAAACTCGGCTTCTAAAACTGCCCAAAACAAAAAGTCTTTATATAATACATAATATGCAGGCTAAAGGCTTAAGAAAAACCATCCTCATGAGCATTGTTGTTTTGGCCATTGCAGCTTTTGCCTTTTTTTATTTCTCCAGACAACTTTTAACGACTAAAAAACCACAAGGCGCAGCGTGTAAGGTTTCTTTTCCACCACCGCAGATAAGCACGCTAAGAAGCTATGCACAAAAGAAAAATCTATTGGTGGGAACAATTCCAACCGGAGGAAGTCTTAAAAGTGAGCCCTTAAAAACTCTTCTTGGAAGTGAATTTAACCTGTTAATAGGCACAACATTTATGAAAGCCGTTATGCCTGCTGCAAATACTTTTGATTTTTCTCTTTTGGACCAGCAAATTGCCTACGCCAAACAACATATGATGAAAATAATGGCAGTGGATATGATTTATCGCAACTCTACAACACCCTCGTGGCTGGGGTTTAACAACCCAGGTTGTGGAGGTTGGGGAGACTCATCTGATAAAAAGAAACAACTAGAGGCAATTATGAAGCAATACATTCAAACAACAATTGAACACGCAGGTGATGTCCTTTTTGCAACCAAGATCGTCAATGAGGCTCAAAATGTTAATGGAGATTTGAAGAAGAGGGATGCTGATGGGCAACGTTGTTGGTACAAGGCGCTTGGTGATAGTTATATTTATGATGCCTTTAAATTTGCAGCTTCGGCAAAGTCCAGATCTCTTCTTATTTTAAATGATTCTTTTGGCAGAAACGATATAGATAGAGCAAAAACAGATGCTTTTTTCACCTTAGCGCAGCAAATAAAAAAGAAAGTTCCCCAAGCCGCAGGCAGGCTTGTGGCAGGAATTCAAATGCACCTTGATAATCAGAATCTTTTACCAGCGTACAGGTCGGATTTTGATTATTTTCTCCAGCAGGCTGGTAAACAAAAGATGCAAGTTATGATCACAGAGATGACCGTGTGCCAAGCAACTGTAGGGGATGCATCAGCTGCCTCTCAAGCGCAGGTATATGCTACTATCGTGTCTGTTTGTCTAAAATATCCCTATTGTACAAGCTTTTCTACCTGGGGGGTTACTGACAAAAAGACAAGTGAAGATGATAAATGCCAAGTGGCAAATCCATTATTGTTTGATACCAACTGGCAAAGAAAGCCGGCTTATTATGCAGTGATGAAGGCTATAGAGGAAAGTACTGATCGCTGCTCAAATTAAAGCCTACAAATAGTATCTCTTGGTCTTGACAAAAATCCTCAAGCTGCATATTATTAAGTTAAGGCATGATCGATAGACACAAAGCTTTCTTTTCTTTTTTGCTTATAATTTTTATTTTTGTTTCTGTTTTGGCCGGCTACATTGCGGTCCAGCAGAGCAATGTCTTGCGATCTAAAGCGGCAGGAACAGCTCTTACTCCGCGACCTTCAATCACTAATCCATTCGGTGTTCATTTTTCCGGAACAATGGCTGCTGGTAAACAGATAAGTCTGGCTAAAAATCTTAAAGCTGCATATATTAAACTGGCTCCCATTTATCTGAAAAGTCTGGGCAATTGTAGTTCCTCAGATAAACAAAATAATTTAACTTGTGATCCCCAAAGCTATGCCACAATCAGCGCCAAACTGCAAACAGCAGGTTTAAAAACAGTCATCGTTATTGACAACAGACAAATAAAAGATAAATCTTCCACTCCTTTACAAGGGAGTGAGGTGGCTGGTTATAAAAGTGAAATAGGACAGATCATCGACGGGCTGCATCCTGTATTGATCCAGGTGGAGGAAAAGGAATCAGATCCTAAAATATTTAGCGGGACAGCCGCTCAATATCAAACCATGCTGCAGGCTGCCTGTGACCTGGCCCACAGCAAAAATACCAAATGCACAACAGGTGGTTTTGACGACGGGCCAGTAGTCCTGGCAGTTTACAGGGACTTGGTAAACAGTAATCCCAACAATCTTAAAGATGCTAAAACCTACAGACAGGAGGCCTTTAGTGATTATCAAGAAAATACAATTTGTCCTAAGATGGTTGCTGCAGATTGTGTAGCAGCAATTAACAAATTTTTTACCCAGACTAAAAACGATCCACTGCCATTTCTGGATGTTGACAAGTCAGTTAAACCAGATTATCTCAATTTCCAGTGGGTAACTGATGCCAGGCCATCTGATGCTTTTCGTATAACTCTTACTCAGCTGCAAAAAATGTCCGGCTTAACGGCAATTAGCAGCTCAATCACCCAGACTATAGCCGGTGACCAACAAACCCAAGCCGATGCCGAGGCAACAACCAGTCTTATGACTTCTGTTTTCAGAAATAATATGCCAATAGCCATCTGGAAAAGTTTCGATGCCAAATCAGCCACCCCATCGGGTATAACCCCAACCGTTTCTCCTTCCACCTCACAACCCCCAACACAAGCCCCAACTCAAAATCCTTTTCCAACGGCAGGGCTTCGCACCGACCAAAATCCGTTGGTGGTTAGCCCAACCAACAATCCAAACAATAGAGATATAAACTTCTGGTGTAACGGCCAAGGATCAGGAACGGTTAAAACATCAGCTGGAACTCCTCTTTGTCAGTGTCAAAACGGAACAATAACAACTACTTACTCTTGTGTTTTGTCCACTCCAATGAGCGCAAATAATGCCTTTATCGCCCAACCATCAACCAGCAGTAAACCGGGCAGCCCCGCATGGAGTTGTCAATCTCAAGATGCAGCAGTCTGTAGCACTTGTCCCAATACTAGCGGGGGTTGTGCTATCAATCGTCCACAAAATAAGGTTAACGTCTATGTCAAATTTGACACTCTTAATCCAACTACTGTCCCAAGCAGTAATCCATATAAAGCCAGTGCTCTACAAAATAGCAATAGTAGCCTGAGACTAACCGGAATAGCTTACCAGCAATTTATCAGCACCAACTTTATCTTCCCCTCAATCCCACCAATAGTGTGTACGCCGCCGGTATGTCCTTCTGGCCAGATTGTTGGCTGTACAAATTCCAATGGCTGCCCAGGCGGTTGTGGAAGTGTCTGCCTGCCAGCATCATCTATCCCACCGACTGTTCCTGCCGGGCAGACAGGGGATGCTATTGTAAGTCTAAAGCTGGCTTTTCAGGGAATATTGGCTAAGCCCCAGGCAGGTGATACGATAAACGTTAAAGTTACCTTATCTGGTGGCGGCTTAAGCCAAGATCAGCCTCAGACAGGTACTTTCACCTCTGATGACAAAGGAGTCTTTTCCGGACAAGTTACCTTTACCAATGTCCTCTTGGGTGGCGGATATTCAATTTTAGTCAAAGGACCCAAACATATCCAAAAGAAGGTCTGTGTGGCAACCCCAACAGAAACAGCCAATGGCACCTATCGCTGTGCAAACGGAGCCATAACCGTCTCCACAAATAACACCTTTGATTTTTCAGGCATACGGCTTCTGGTTGGTGATATCCCAGTTGGTGGATCTCAAGATGGGATTATAGACTCAACAGACATCTCCTATATTCGAGATAATTTGGGCAAAACAGACCCCACAGTTGTTTCCATTGCCGATCTTAATCTGGATGGGATAGTAGATTCTCAAGATTATTCTCTTCTTATTGCCTCCCTAAATGTCAAGTATGATGAGCAGTAAATCTGGCTAAAGTTGATTCTGGCAGCAGCATCTGTTATAGTATAAGTCATGGCAGATAATAAAAAATCATCTCAATTTGGTCTTGGTCTTCTAGTTGGCGCTCTGGCCGGAGCCCTGGCTGGTATCTTCTACGCTCCCAAATCAGGTAAACAAAATAGAAAAGAGGCCGCCAAACGCTTTGAAGATCTCAAAAAGAAACTGGCGGAAATGAATCTGGAAAAAAAGGTCAAGGAGATTTTTGGCAGTGTGACTGCAGAGACAAAGGAACTTTACTTTAGTGCTGCGAAAGAACTACTGGAAAAAGTAGCAGAGTTGAAGGAAAGAGTCCATGAGATAAACCCCAAGAAATATCAACAATTAGTTGACGAGGTGATTGAAGATTTTAAATCAAAGTCAAAGCAATCGCTGGGGACAGTAAGTAAGCTTAAAAGGCATCTTTTGGTTGATTGGAACAAACTTATAAACAAAAAACAACCTTCTGTTAAAAGACAAACCAAAGCAAAGTCAGCTAAATCTAAAGCCAAAAGCAGAAAATAACTAATCTATGGATCTGTCAAATCTATTTTATCTACTGGGAATTATCTTCTTCGGATTTTACCTAATTGTGGCAATTGTCTTGTTTGTTTTTATTATTTCCTACTACTTCAAGTTCAGACGTCAGCTGGATAGACTGCAGGATGCTTTTAGCTTTGTTTCCAAGATCAAGCAATTTATGACCAAAACCTTCAAAAAACCTCGAAGGAGAGACGGGGAAAAATTCAATTAACCTTTCGGGCTCTTGCAATAAAAATAAAGGTCAGGATAAGCACAACAAAGCCCAAAAACTCCAGATACTGAGGCAGGAAAATAATGATAACTGTTCCTTTATCAGAACTATCTATTCTCCAACCATTAGCCCAATTATTGACCAAAACATGATCTTTAAGCTGCGTGCCAAAGAGGAATGGGAAGTAATCTGTTAAGGCATTTTCGTTTCCTACTTTGTAAGCAACCCATCCGGAATGATAAGCTTGATTAAGTATCAAAGAAGAACTGTCGCTTTGCCCAAATGAAGCAGTATAGTCAAAGTAAGTATTTTTTTTGCTTTTGAAATTGTTTAAGAAGTGATTTTTGTTGGCTGTAATGTTATTGTTGACAAAGTAAATATTTTGAATTGTGGATGTAGGGAAAGAATATACTTGAACCGAATCGAGCCTATTTATTGATGGTATATTGCGATAGGAATCGTTGTGGAAGCTGAAACTATAACCTAATCCGTATTGGTATCTTGGGTTGAGTAGATAATATTGTGCATCTTTTTGCAAGCGATCCTCAATATAGCTTTGTTTTTTGGTATCGTCTAAAATATAGAAAAAGAATCTTCGTCCAACGGAGTTTTTATTATTTATTTTTACTAAATAGCCGTATCTTTGATCTAAAAACGAACCATCAAAACCTAAACAGGCAAGACCAGCATTTAGAGAAGTGCTTATGAGGGAAGAATTAATATATTTAGTCTCAATTTCTCCTCCTTTCAAAGAGCAATTGTTAACCTTTGCAGTGTTTAATGCTACAGAACTAATCAATTTTTTAGGAATCGTTATTGTCAAATTATTCCCGTTCACTTTTGGAATAAGTGATTCACTATATTTCAAGACTTGATTATTTTGATAAAGCACAGCCTCAGTCTGGTAGGGAGGAAGAATTAATTTGTATTTTTGAGGCTCGATTGATAGCTTTGTGGATATAAAAAAATTGTTTGGATCCTCTTGAATTGTCCATCGTTTATTCACAATTTGAGTTTGTGAGGTTAAATCAAGAAAAGGATAATATTTAAAATAGGAAGAAGCTACGGAGGTTTGATAGTCATTATTATCAATATAAGCAGCATCTCTGCTGGTGAGAGTTATTCCTGGGCCAATATTAGGTAGAGCTGAGGCAATTGCCACGAAATTTTGAATTTTTTTGTCATGTTTGATTTGGTAAAGGCTCAAATTTTCCGACTTTCTGACTAAAACTATTTTTTTACTGCTGGCAAACATTGTTTCGAGCCTATCGTATTGCAGACCTTTTACAGTTGAACTTACAGGTAATAGAGAACGATCCAAAAGAAGATAGTCAATATCATATTTTTCAAAGACTTTTTCAAGGTTGTTTAGATCTTCTGCCTCTGCCTCGGTTTTAGCTTCCCAAAAATAACTCTCACTCTTGTTGCTCCACACGTCAAAGGTGCGTGAAACTATTGGTTGTTCTAGACCATACCACAAAAAACCGGATCCGTCATAACCCCATCTGGTATAAAACCAACCCCAATAAGTATAATCGGGTAAGAGGGCAATGCGCTTGTTTTTGTCCGTTTTTATAAAATAATCCATCAATTGTAAATAATCAGTAGGAATTGCAACCTTAATAGAAGGAGAGAAAAAATAGCCTTGGAAGGAAGGAAGAGAGTAGAGAAAAATAGCAAAAATAAGTAAGCCTAACAAATAGTTAATCAAATTAGTACGGTCGTGAGAAATGAATCGACTTAGCCAAGAAATAAGATTGTTAATTCCTGAAACCAGAAGATAACTAGCAACCAGTGAGTAGGGAATTATGAACTTAGTAAAGGGAGAGCGGAAAACTTGATTAATAAAGTAATTTTGACGCAGCCAGTCATTGATCCAGGAAAAAGGTGCAGTAGTATTCAAAAGAGCAATAGTAACCAATATAAAAACTCCTACAAAGAAAAGATGAAATTTTCTTTTGGAAAAAAGACCCAGAAGAGAAACAAAGGCAAAAAAATAAAGTAAAAAATTAATATAGGCATTTGCGAAATGGTTTTTCCACTCCAAGAAAAGCGATTGCTGGTTGGTGCGAAAGAGATCAAAATAGAAGCCTTGCATTTTCAAAAAATAAGATAAAGTTCCTTTCTCTTTGTTCTGAAAAAATAAATCATCAGTTGCCAGTTGATTTATTTTGGCGTTTTTAACTACAGAAACCGAAGTTCTCAAGAAGTAAAGCTGCGGGAAAAGCCAAAAGGCATTTATAAGAATAACAAGCAGCAAGAAAAAAGCAGCAGATTTAATGAATTTTAAAGATTGATTCTCAAGTATACGCTCCACAATCAAAAGTAGCAGTATGAGTAAATAGACAATAAAAAGAGTTTGTATGTAATAAGCTGGAGTTGCTAAGAAGTTTATAAGAGAAAATAAGAAGAGATTCCGTTTGTTTTTATTCTCAAGAGATTTCATAAAAATCCAAATTTGCCACGGTAATGAAGCAAAGAAGACTGAAAAAGCCTCGTACGGAACATAAAAAATCTGCACTGTTCCAAAATTAAGCATATAAAACAATGCTCCCATAAAAGCAAAAGCTTTCCTGTTGTTAGGCCCTAAATGGTTCGAAAATACGTAGTCAAGGAGCTTAAAAGCGCCCAGTCCACCAGCAAGTAACATAAAAGTATGAAAAAAATAACGTATGATATTTTGGGGAAGAATATAAGAGAGCAGCCATAAAAATACAGCTCTTACAATATCCGTAGAATGGGCAAGTCCAGAAAGTAGCCCGAAGCTTTGGTATTCTTCCCATATGGCAAACAAGGAACGTTTAACAGCCAATACTGGATTGAGTTCAGTTTGCAGGTTATCCCAACCTGTGAGATAAGTCCCCGGTTGAAAATTTGCCCAAAAAAGCAAAAGAGAAATTAATATAAGTAAGATAAGATAAAAGTTTTTTTTAATAAAGCGCATAATCATATCAATTGATTTTAAAAACTGTAGCATCATCATCTTGATAGACTTTTGTAATTCCATTAATGGTTATATCGCCTACGGCAGCTGTATTTGGTTCATACCTATACCATAATTTAATGAATGAGTAACTTTCATTTTGATTTTTATCAAATTCGATTCTAAGTTTAGATCCGCTTTTAGTATCAATTTTCAAAAAAGGGTCAAGCGTGGCATTCTTTTGACCTCTATCTGTCCAGTGTTGATCAAGGGCAATTTCTTTTCCATCGAGAAAAAGATGAATGGGCAACCAGCTGCTGGGATAAGCATGAAAGCCATTGATATAAAAAGTTCCTTCGTAAGGGAAAAAGATTTTATCTCCAACTCCGGGGATTGTAGGAAAGAAAAGTGATAAGACTTTAGGTTGGGACGTTGGAATAGGCATAAAAAGCTGTGGTAACAATATGGAGGCTTGAATTCTGGCATTAGCGCAATCTGGAAAATAGTATTTAGCATGATCCTTGGGATCATTGGTATGTACTACAATAGTTTGGATATTATGAGTTTTTAGTACTTGGATAAGTTTTATATTTTCTGATTCGGTTCCTTTATTTATTTTTATGTTTTCCCCACATATAAATCGTGCAAGATTGTTGTTTTTAATAAAGGATTTTGGTTTTTCTGTATCAGCAAACCACTGAAAAGGACCTGAAATAATTTTTTTATCGTAAGCATAGGGTAAAACATCATATATACTATTGGTGTAGCTTACAGGGATATCCCAAACTGCTGTGCCTTTTTCTTTTCTAACCACCTGAATAAAAGAATCATTTACGAATGTTGGAGCTAACCAATAATTAAAAGGTAACCTTTCTAAAACAATTAGTATCGCAACAAATATTAGAAAGACCATCGTTTTTCCATTCTTTTTGTACATCTGTTTAAGTTGCAAAATAACGCCTATAATTAAAAAAAGATAAAAAACTACAAAAAATCTTGTTGGCTCATCAATAAATGAAAAAGGAAAGATATTATGAAGAAAGAAGTAAGGTAAATAAATTTTACTTTCTGGATTAATAAAGCCTAAAGAGAATATAAAGAAAATAAGAGTTACAGAAAGGATTAAATATTTTAATCTTTTGTTTTTATAAAAGGCAATAAAGAGTGAAAATAAAAACAATTCTACCCAGCCTATAAAAACAACTCTATCAATCGACCTAAAACTATTATTTAAGTTTTTAGAAAGTTCTGTAATTTGTAAAGGTAAATAGCTATTTGGTAAGACAAAATCTTTTAACGATGGACTGTTTTCAAGTATAGTTATACTTCCAGTTCTGTCGGGTTTGAAAAATTCTCCTGTAAGGAAGGCGTGGAGATGAGGGTAGCTGAAAATCATTATAATTACAAAAAAGGGGAGTAGTAGTAATAAAACTTTATATGCTTTCTTAGAAATGTTTAATGCAATGGCTTGTAAAGCTATAGGAAAAAAGAACATTAATAATGGTAGGCAGATAAGAAATGACAAAGTAAATAAAAGTGCATATTGAAAAGAACCTAAGAGAATCAAGGTCCCAGCAATAAAGACGAGGGTAATATTTCTTAGTGTAAGATTCTTTTTACTCTTTAAAAGTGCATATATAAATAGAGGAAATCCGCCTATGAATAATAAATTGAGATGTCCGGCGCTTCTACCGATTACAAAGGACGAATATCCATAGATAATACCTCCAATTATTCCTAGAAAATTGGACTTGGAGATATACTTAAAAAGTAAAAATGAAAGAAATCCATTTAAAGTCAGCAACAGAAAGACGGTTATATTATAAGTTAGAATACTGTTTAGAAAAAGAGAAAGAAAAGCTCCTGTTAATATTGTTACCACCGATTCAAATCCTGTTTCAAAGCTAAATCCGACCGGAAATCGAAGAATATCAGTATGAGAAAAAGGATATTGGAGGTGTTTAATCTTTCCTGAGGCTATAAACTGGAAGATTAAATTTTGGTAATTGTCGCCTCCATCTCCTATTAGCTTATCAGATAAATGTAAGATTGCAGGATAAGTAAAAACAATAGAGCTAAGGAAGAAAAATAAAATAAGGCAGAAAAACGTGTTTACCAAGAAAAAATTCTTTATTTTCGTAGTTAATAGGTTTTTCATATCATCTCTAAATATTGGTGAATGGTAGAAAAATAATTTCTCTCTTTTTTCATGATTCTGGAGAATTGAGCCAATTTAGCCATGTTTGCAGAGCTAATTTTTTTATAAAAATCGTTAAAGTTCAATTGGAAAAAAAGCTGCTCTTGTTTTAGATCTGTTTTTTCTAAAGCCTTTGCAAAATCTCCGGATTTTAGATAGGGCAATAAATTACTCGAAAGTAATACTGGTTTTTCAAAGGAAAAAGTTAGAGAAAGTGGACCAGATGAAGACATCATTGTACGATAGGGAAGAACTAAAAGGTCAGCTGCACTATAATAAAGGCCTAACTTATCCTCTGGAACAAAACCAGTTAATCTAACATTTTTAGGCAAACTATCGAATTTTTTGATATAGTTTTGATAGTGTTTTTTTTGAGAATAGGTAAAAGATTTGCCTCCTGCAAGAACAAAAAAGATATTCTGGTTGCTGGTTTTTTGAGCATAATCCAAGAAAAGATCCGCACCTTTATACCAATTTAAATAGCCAAAATACATAACTATAAACTTATCTTTAGGAAGGCCAAGCAGCCTTCTACTTTCATCTCTGCTTTGCATTCTGACTTGCGTATCGACACCGTGAGTGATTACTTGAATTTTATTACTATGATCAGACATCTGGATGAGTCTTTCCTTAAAAATCTCTTCAGTGACTACAATGTGATCGCTTAAAACAACAAGGATCTTATAAAATAATCTTAAGAAAGCGTTGAAAAATGCTCTGCGCAAATCTTTTCTTTTCCAGCCCAAATGACCGTTGAGCTTATCAAGCCTCTCAACCACTTGATGAAGAACTATAATCTGCTTTTTCTTCAAAATTTTAAGTAGAAGCGGTATTAAGAAGAAAAGCGATGTAGTTTTGGTATCGCCCCACGAGCTAAACTCAAATTCAATAAAGACTCTTTTTACCTTATTGAAATTTAAAAGAGTTTGAATTAAAGAAAGATAGGAAGAAAGTTTGTTTCTTTTGAATACTCTGCAGACAAGTATACCGTTTTCCTCGTAAATTTCTTTTTTGCCATTAAGTGTGACAGTTAAGACTATAAAATGCTTATTTTTAGCTTTTTTTTGGAAAGCTTCGATGGTATTTTTTGTAAAGCCTCCTACGGCACATACTCGTTCACTATAGCGAACCCCCTTTTCAGGATAAGAGGAGATAAAGATGACATTATCAGCATGGTTGTACTTTTCTATAAGGCTCTTCACAGAGCCAAATTATATCAGAAATGAAGCCGGGTTTCAATACTATAAGATTTATTTAAGCTTTAAATATGACCAGGGGCGGGGTAGCTTGGAGGGAAGCCTATTGGATCTGGACCAAGCCTTTGAGCATTGGGTCCCAGATAATGTGGGTGGTCAACACTGTTTCCTTCATAAGAGTCCATTCTTAAAGCAAGTCCGTTAGGATCAGTTCCTGGCTGCCAGACAGTAAAACCCTGTACCTTACCCAGGTTAAACGATGAAACAGTACCTGTTTGGTCTCCGCCATAGATGATGTAGGCTCGGTCATCTTGTGAGCGCTGAGTTTTATTGGCAGTATAACCTTCAAGAACTTCGCCTCCATGAACTTTTACCTGCACATCTCCATGAAAATCTTCGCTGAAGTGCCAGCCTGTCAATAAATTTCTACCGGCAACGACAAAATTTTGAGGAAACATGTTTTTGGCGCTTACTCCGGCTGGTATATGATCCCCAAGAAAATATTTCAGAGCCTCTTCAGGAGTTTTTGGCCAAGGAAAAGGAGTATTACCCTTCAGATATCTCCACTCGTACATAGTGTAAGAAGCTCCTTTACCCATATAATCCTCAATTCTGCTGTTGGTTCCATTTAACACTCTTTGATCTAGATTCCAAAGGGAAGCTTTTCCACCCCATCTTTGAACAGCTGCATCAGCCGTTTTAGGCCATGCATCGACAAAAGCTTTTGCTTCTTGAGCTAGATCTGGTGGTGGAGTTGTTGAGGCCTTAGCTACTACTTGTTGATCTGGTCCTACCTTTTGGTAACCTGGGGGAATAACAGCCTTTGTACGAAGAGGTTCTGGTACAGTTCTACTGCACGCTTCAGCTACTAGACCTAATAATCCAACGCCTACTAATCTAAGAAGATCTCTACGACTTGGTCTCCATATTTCGTGTTCTTGTGGGTTTCCTGGATTTCTGTCTGGATGCGGCATAGTTTCTTTAGTGGCTTGTAGTATAATATATAATTAGTAATTTGTCAATATTATCAATACTTGCCATTTTTGATTACCATCCTATAAATTTTATAACGTTTGATATTTTATTCTACCTCTTGTTCTAACTACCATTTCGTCTGCTAAACGAGCAACAGCTTTATAAAAAGCTGTAAGGAGAGGTTTTTGGAAGGCTTGTTGAGGGTTAAGCTCAAAAAAGACGTGTTTTTTAGCTATTTTTAGGCCCAAAAGGACAACTGGCAGAAAGATATGAGCAATTAGTTTAGACGATTTGGTCAGCTCTAGTTGGAAAAGGACAGTCTCGACTTTATCATACTTCCAGAGATAGCGAAAGATAGTAAAAATCGATAGAGGATTGGTACGATTTAATAGGCGCAGAATTGTTAGTCTTTGACTGGCAATGTTGCCTTTTTCCCCTCTGACCTTAGGTACAAGAGCAAGAATTTGCTGTTGAGGATGTAAACTGTTTAAGAGTTTATTTAAATGTAAATTTGAATCACCTTGGCTGTTTATCACCAGAATCGTATTTTGACTGTTTAGATAGCGTTTTCTCATAGATAGAGATTGTTTAATTAGTCCTTTTTCTTAGCCAGAAACCTGCTCCTAGAATCGCTGCGTCAAAGGTTAAAATTGCAAGGCCAAGTTCTGGGCCTGCTGTTGGAACCTGAGTTACTCCCACAACCTGTTTTTCAATACAAAATTGGGCTGTATCCTCGTCCGAAACTTGATCGGTGAAGGCTTGTGCTTTATTGATCTCGCAAATTATGCCTTTATCAGCGGGCAATTGGTCCTGCGCTACCACTTTCATGGTCAAAAAGAAGGTTTTTTCCTCATTAACGGCAAAGTCACCTGCGCTAAAGCTGATGCTTCTTGATCCGGAATCAAAACTGCCTGGCCCAGACACAGGTTGCAAAAAGTCAGGCACAAAGTCTTTGACAGTGACATTGGTGAGATTTATATTAGAAGTGTTTTTGACTTTAAGTCGGAAAGTAATTTGCTGTCCTGGGGCAAAGCGGGGATCACTGGGAGAAAGATTATCAACAAA
>OBEQ012855749.1_pt1 | contig 22266 bp, 15 predicted proteins | sample 1670901 | NCBI WGS metagenome assembly OBEQ01 (sample SAMEA104232315, study PRJEB22302) | groundwater metagenome | biome: forest; feature: aquifer; material: groundwater | place: USA | collected 2011-08-07 | depth 5.4 m
AAAGAAAGTCGCTCAGGGGCACCATACAGAACTTTTTACAAAGTTTTTCAGATTATCTTGATCTATCGCGCTACTTTCAAGTACGAGCCGTCCAGATTCCTGTTTTGTCTTTTTTGCACCTTCTTTATACTCAAAAAACAAATATCGAAGCTGAAATCGTAATAGTTGATTCAGTAAGATCGGGTTCGAGCCGATGGTCCTAAAAATGACTTTTTTGTCGTCTGAGGTTCCTTTGGTAAATCGTGTATAAGCAAGCTGACCAAAGTTAAAACTATCTTTAGCAATTTCTGCCCATTCTGAATTAGCTGGATCAGTTTGCGCTACCCGTTTAGTGATTTGTTCTTTCTCTAAAAGCAATGCTCTTTTTCTATCTGCAAACTCCTCATCCGAAAGTAAACTACCGTCTGAATTATCAGGAGAGATTTTTAGGGATACCAGATTGTTAATCCGTTTACAAATGCCATCAAGTGCTGTTTGGTTGGCTTCATGGCTGCTTTTACTAACGGTATTTTCAGTCTCCTTAACTTCGTCTAAGGCCTCAAGAGCTAGTTTTGCAAATTCTGGCATTAATTCCAGTTGTTCTATCTCCGTAGTAAATTGGCCTTCGAGTTTTTTGGTTGCAAGATATGGTTGATTGCATTTATTGTCGTGATTTTTCTTGGTACAACGATAATAGGAAAAATCTTGTGATGTACCATTCTTGTAATGCCTTGTGTGCGACTCGACCGTTACACAGTACCCGCATTCTCCACACTGGATCATACCGTTGAGGGCTGAATCGTGCTTATGCGGCTTTCCCTTGGCTCTTCCATCGACAATGTCCTGGAGCAGATTAAATTCTTCATCGGTAAGGAGTGCGGGATGCTGGCCTTGATAGAGCTTGCCACAGTACATAAATTTGCCGGTATAGAAAGGATCGCGTAGTAGCCGGTGCATCCAACTTTTGACGATCGGTTTCCCGCTTTTTGAGCTTCTAATACCTAAATCTCCTGCTTCTTTTACTAATCTCTCAACACTGTAGTTTCCAGTTAAAGCAAGATCAAAAAGTTTTCGCATGAGAGGAAAGTAAACAGGGTGGGCTGATATATCTCGTAATCCTTGCAGTTTTTCATGATTATTCTTGTATCCCGGTCGTGCTTTCCCTGGAAATACTCCACGCTCCGCTTTTAATTTTAATGACTCTCTGACGTTGACACTTTTGTTATCATTTTCCAGCTTAGCCTGAGTACAAAGAAGATTGAGCATGAATTTGTCATACGGATTATTTTTAAACGCCTGGTACGGGGTAACTACTTCTCTAAGTTTTCCTTGATCCATAAGATAAATGATTCTTCCTGTATCTACCGTATTTCTTGATAATCGCGAAGGATTTAACAGAATAATCCCGTTTGCCTCTCCGGTTTCGACCATGTCAACCAGCTTGTCGAATATCGGTCTTCCAGGAACTTTTGCAGATTTAGCCTCTTGAAGCGGATCGCCAACAATTTGCAGTCCGTGAACGGAGGTGAAGTTCACAAGCATGTTTATTTGATCAGGGAGGGATTGGATTTGCCGTTCATCAGATTCGCTGCTTTTTCGGCAATACAAAACGTATCGGTTCAATACTACACTTTCACTGTCCGAGCTGTTGATATGGTCGTACGCTGATAGTCTCATCCCTCCTCCTTTCTTCTGCTTGTTCTGAACTATGAGTTGCTTTCACTTCGGGTCGAACTAGCACTTTTACTAAGTTAACTAAATCTGTTGCCATCTGGGTTGCCTCTTCATCTGTTAGCGCAATATCAAACTTTTCTTGATACAGCTTCTTAAACTTCTCTCGTATTTCGTTACTTACCATAGTCTTGAGTCTTAATCATGTCTACAACTATAGTTGTAGTATAGTAACTATAGTTGTAGTTGTCAAGAAAGAAATGAGGCTAAATTGAAGCAAAAACTTACTAAAACAAATGTCAAAAGCAAGGTGATGTATACTATAAACATGAATGTTGTTATTAGCTCCAAAAGCCAACAAGAGTTTGGCAAAAGATTACGAGAAATACGGGAAAAAAGAAATTTGTCTCAAGAAGAGGTGGCGGATTTGATTGGAATATCTATTACCTATTATGCAGGCATTGAACGGGGAGAAGAAAACCCAACTTTTGCAGTACTCGAGTCTACTTGCAAGGCACTTCACATTAAATCATCGCAGGTTCTGCCTTTTTAATTGATCTTTTTTCTACTGGCTACATCACTTCTCACTCTTCGATCTGTTACTGCAAGGGTTGTCATTAACAATTCAACGCGTTCATCATCGACAGTATTTTGGCCAAGAGCTTCTAAAATCGTTATTACATCGTTTTTATTGGTGATATCCAATTTATGCGTCAATGCATAGTCATACATATCGAGAATAAGCTTGGCGTCTGCTTCGATTGGGTTCCTGGTTTTCATTTGATTTGAAGTATAACACGAAATTGTGGAAGCTCGATAAATTATAGGTGTATTAGTTTAGAATATAATACTATATCGGTTTAATTAAAACTTGACTCCCATTAGAAATATACGTTAATGGGAGCACCCCACCAGACTCTGTTTCTAAGGAAAGACCTCTTGCTTTACACATGTCTGCTACTTTTGTAAAACTACTCCCAACTGCTACATAGGGGACCCGAGAAAGAACTCCCGTGGTTTCATGTTGTAAGTATCGTTCTGTACTGACGCCTTCAATTACAGCTACTTGAATATTTCCTAATTGCCAAGAAAGAGGAAAACCAGAAAAATGTGCCATATGACCAAGAAATCGATCGTAGTTATTTAATACAAGCAATCCATATGGTTGCGTTTTATCAATATGGTGTTTTTCAAGAAAGATGTCGTAGTCCGGTCCATAATCAGTTAGATCCGTAAGCGTTAATACAAGAAATGGAACACTTATTCCAGATTCCGGAGTAGCCCCAAAAGGTAATAGATCTTCTGTATCATCAAAAAACAAACTGTTTTGAGAGTCACTCTCTGAGATTGGTACACCATTCGAAGATTTTTTCGGGATAGTGTGTCTAAATTGATGAGACTTCAAATGGTTCTTATCATCAACCGTAAATTCCCATTGCACTAAGTAACCAGGTGGTAAGTACGGCAATGATTCAACGCGTCGGTAAGAAGCAAAAAGTTCTTGTACAACATCATCATCTTCTAAACAAAGGTGCTCGGTAAACCCTTGATATACTATTTCCCCTTTAGGATTCAATCTCATTGCTGCTACAGTTAATCCATCGATCCGATCAGAATCATCATCAATGTTTATCAAAATCGATCCGTCATTCTCTCGCATCATCATGCCTCGACCTGTATTTTCATGGTATTGATGGGCGATAATCTGTAAACGCGAAGGAATAGGAATTCGTCTATCTTCGCAGTAAGCCCTTAAGTCTTGAATTGAAAGAAAGTACTTTCCACGAGGATTATCTAACATTTCACCAAACTCTTTAACTACTCCAGCTGCATCAAACGGAGGATTCGCCATTCCGACTGTTGGAAATACACCTTCAAAGTGATAATGATCTCCTGGAGCAGAAAGTCGTAGAAGAAAAGGCTGGGTTGGGTCGACTTTAGAAAAGCGTGGCCGTGATATGGTCGTTATACCCTTTTCTTCGTCAAGTTCAAGGGTACCAATAAGTTCAGACGGCATAACTGGTAGCCCTATGTGTTCAAGAATCTTCAAGCTTACTGCTTTGCCACCCCACCTTGAGACTGACATTTCATACGATTGGGGGGTTAATTCCTGGGTTGCTGCAATTTTTTCTGCCATGATCAGCAGATTTTACTCTTTTTCATTTTTAGGAGCAAATATTTGTAATTTCTTCATTCAATAAAAGTATATTTTTTTAGGGTAATAGGAGGCTATTCTTCTACAACCTATAGAAATAAATCTTTATGAGTGATATAGTATGAGCTAGTTTATCGATTAGCCTGCCTCAATAACCGGTTATGGCTAACATTCCATTTCCAACTCCTACCCCAAATGCTTCAACAACTCGTGAGGCACTGCAGATAATTCAAAACCTCCATTCCATGACTGTTACCAATAATCAGGCATTACTTCTGGCTATTTCCATGCAACTTCCCGGCCCACTGGAACGGAAACTTGCTCTTTATCATCTGCTACTGAAATTACCCCTTCCTCCACTGTCTCCCGTGGCCCTAATGACGCTTCTCGTCGCCTGGCCGTATTTACTTGTCTTGTGTCTATTTATTGTTTTTGTCTTATTCCGTTTTATCATTAAAACCTTTGTTCCTTTTGTGCTATCCAAACTTCCCAGAGAAAAAGTAAAAAAAGTATTTTTAGAGTTGACCTTTCCGGCCGATACCAGTAAGTCTGCCTATGCCACGGAACAGCTATACTCTTTACTGCATACGCTTGCCAGGCAGCAGAGTTTTTGGTCGAGAATCGGACACAACAAAAATGAATATTCTCTGGAAATTGTGTCCACCAAAAATGAAGGAATCAGATATGTCTTGGTGACGGGTGAAAAATTTGCTGACATCATCAAACGGAATTTACTTTCCTATCTCCCCGGAATACAGGTTAAAGATGGAAATGATTACATTTCTCCATATATTACGAAGGAGGAAAACAACAAAAAATTCATAGGAATAGAAGAATTTAAATTATCCGGTCACTTTGCCTTACCTTTGGAAACTCAAAAAACGCTCAAGGAACATGATCCGATTTCATACCTCACTGGAAACATGACAAAACTGGCTCCCGGAGAACTTATATCATTTCAGGTTATTACGACCCCTCTCTTATTCCATACCCACGATTCTTACGTTCATGAAATGGGAAAACTAAAGGCACGAATAATCAAAGGAGAACCATTAACCCCGCTTCTTCAAAAGGATATTTTTCAGAAAATTGTCTCCCTTCCGGTTATTTCAACTCTTTGGTTGGTGATAAAAATTGCAGTAATTATCATTTTTGGCTTACTTGGTTTTGTGTTGGAGATGATTGCCTCCATGGCTCATGACTCTGCTAGAGTTATGCCGGCGGTAATCTCCCAACCTCAGGTGAAACCCCAACAAATTTTAAATCCCTATGAACAAGAACTCTCAACGGTTGTGAAAGGTAAAATTGATCAGAAGTTATTTGAGGTCTCCATCCGGTTATTAGTTGTTGCCAACGACAAAGAAGAAGTGAATATGCGGCTTAATGGCCTTCTTGCTTCCTTTGGACAGTTAAGTAGTGCGCATCAATCGCTTACCTCAAAAGGAGGTCTGTTTGCGCCAAAAATGAAGAACCAGATCAATCAATTTAAGGGGCGGATGCTGACCAACGATTCAGCATTTCATCACAATCCCATTCTTTCAACTTCTGAGCTTTCTGATCTATTCCATTTTCCCTACACCGATACCACCAAGACGGAAGATATGGCCAAGGTGCACAGTGTGGAGTTACCGGCACCTTTGTCCGTTAAAAACAATACCCGTTTTGATGTGGTGTTTGGCAAGAATGCCTATGCAGGTTCGGTATTTGATATCGGGTTAACTGATGAAGACCGGTCCCGCCACGTATATATCATTGGCCAAACCGGATCAGGGAAATCAACAATTCTTTTCCACATGATTAAAGATGATATTTTAAGAGGCAGGGGCACTGGTATCATTGATCCTCATGGAGATTTGGCAGAATTAGTACATTCTATTGTTCCTCTGGAACGGACACACGACCTTATTCTTTTTAATCCATCAGATCTTGGATACCCGATCGGGATCAATTTACTGGAGCTAACGCCAGGTTTAACCGGAGATGAGTTGGAACAGGAAAAGGAACTCGTCTGTGAAAGTGTCATCTCCATATTCCGGCGTCTGTTTAACCAGGATGAGCATACGGATGCACACCGGATTGAATATTTGTTGAGGAACACAATCTATACTGCATTTACCGTTCCGGACGCCACCATCTTTACTGTCTATGACTTACTCACCAATCCCAAGTTTCAAAAGAGTGTCACGAAAAACCTTGAAGATGAACACCTAAAGAATTTCTGGAACAATGAATTTGGGAAAGCAGGCAGTTACCAAGTCGTCAAAATGATGTCAGGAGTGACAGCAAAAATCGGACGGTTTCTATTTTCCCCAACAGCAAAAAGGATCCTGGAACAACCGAAGTCAACAATAAATTTTGATGATATCGTCAACAACAAAAAAATATTGATTTGTAATGTGTCGGAAGGAAAGTTGGGTGAAGACACAGCACAACTATTTGGCACTGTCATGATTGCCAAAATTCACCAGGCCATGATGAAACGTGCCAGACTCAAAACATCAGAGCGGACTCCTTTCTATCTGTTCATTGATGAATTTCAAAACTTTGCTACTCCGTACTTCACCAAGCTGTTATCCGGTGGCAGAAAATTCGGGTTACGGCTGACGATTGCTGAACAGTCAACCGCTCAACAAGATGACCGGAATATGGTCAACGTCATACTGGCCAATGTCGGAACCGTGATTTGTTTTAGGACCGCTAGTCCCATGGACGAGGAGTTAATGCTCGAGCAGTTTTCCCCGTATGTTGAAAAAGGAAATATCGGTAATCTTCCGCAGTATCACTTTTATATGAAACTCTCTGCCGTAAAACCCGAGGAGCCATTTTCGGGTATTACTCTCCCGATTGTCATTGAACGGGATGAAGAAAAGATTCAGCAGTTAATCGAGGCATCGAGAAAAAATTACGCTAGTGTATACAAAAAACCAGAGAAGAAAAAACAGGAAGAAAAGAACCCAGTAGCTGATAAAACATCAGAAAAGATGGATAAAACTAAGGTAAACAGTACATCAAAAATCGGCATGCCGGAAGATGACCAGTAAGGGAAACTACTCGCACTGTGCGAGTAGTTTTAAGAATTTTTTGAGCTGAGTTTTAAATATAATTGTCACTCCTATCTATATATTCTCTATACAACGAACATTATGAAGAAAAAATTACAAGACAACCTCACTGTTACTCCCAAACAAATTGATATTATTCTCCTCCTGTACCGTTTCCGATTCTTAACTACGTATCATCTTCAAAAACTTCTCCATCACAATAATCCCAGAACCATACAAATATGGATGAAAGATTTAAAAGAAAAAAAGTATGTATATTCAGATTACTCACGTCATGAAGCCAGAGAAAATACAAAATCTGCGGTATATACGTTGTTGCCAAAAGCTCGAGAGATATTGAAAACACTAAAAGACTGCAGTGCATCGGTGTTAAAAAGGCTGTACAAAGAAAAAAATCGATCGCAAATCTTTGTAGAACACTGCTTGCTTGTAGCTCACATCTATTTGATCCTCCTATCTCAAGTGACAGAAAACACACAGTTACATTTCTCAACCCAAACAGATCTTACTGGCTATGACTACTTTCCCAAACCGTTACCCGATGCATATATCTCCATCAAAGAATCAAATAAAACAAAACGGTATTTTCTTCTGCTCTTGGATTACAACAAGCCGATACGAGTTCTTGAGGCATATGTACAAAAATACCTTGACTATTCAGAAACAAATGAATGGGTAAAACATACCAATAACGCTCATTTTCCTTCATTTCTTATTGTTTGCCCCAGCCAGTACATACAAAAGAAGATCATGGCATATATATCAAATGGTTTCCCAATCGAATCGTTTTACTTGACCACAAAAGAGACAATTCGAACAAAAGGAATTAAACCCGAGATTTGGCAAAAAGTTGAGTAACTATATCGAACACTAGAATTTATATGAAAATGATGAGGCAATATGTTACAATCTGATGCATTCTTATAACATAATCGTATTAATATGAACCACGAAGAACCAGACGAACATGGTATAGAGATATTTTACCGTGGCTTCCGTGACAAAGCGGAAGCCTTTTCACGAGCACGAGGAAGTCAGACAACTTCATGGGACGACTTGCTTGCCGTTGCAGCTACCCATCCCTCAACCGTTGCAATTTTACGAGACCAAGGAGTATCAGCAAGTAGCCTCGGACAAGACCTGTATTACACGATGTATTTTGGAAGACCTGTCAACGGGCTTAGTACTTCACTATCCGGTAGCTACAGCTCTTTGTATCAAGATGCTGCACAAAGTCTTTTAGGCGATATTAAAGCATATCAACAACAACATGACTACACGCGACAACCCGGAAGCGGGAGAATTGCCTCCCAGTTTATTAGTATTATCCAAGAACACCTTGAAAGTAGAGGAAAAATGATGCGTAATCCTAACGCAATCAAAGAAGTTGAGATAAAAGCGCGATTGCTCCATGATGCTCTTGAAGGATTTGTTGTAGAGATGATAGGTACTGATGAAAGTGAGGAGCTTAAAAATGATCCTCAAAAACTATTACAACTGTACATGAATGGAGATAGTTCAGATTCATTCATTCAATTTACTCAAAGAAGATTGAAGCTTGCCATATTACCCGATCAGCCGTTAAAAGTATTGGACGCCTTAAATCACAACTCACAGGAAACAATAACTCCCTTCCAATTAGTCGAAATTCTTAAAGGACAACCTGATCCATTCGTTGAATATTTACTGTATAGAAATGGTTTACTTGCTCCTGAAGGATATGTAGCCCCAATAAAAATGCCCCATGCTGTCACTGTAGAACATGCGCTAGAGGCATTACATTTGGTTCAATCAACCAGAGGAGTTGATGTTAACACAGAACATTTGTTACCGAGTTTATTATATGACCGTGAGGTTGTTGGAATTATTATGGATTTAGATAAAGATGGAGCACTCAGTGAAAAAAATGAACCCGACCCATTTGCCGAAATGTTTGGAGGAAGTTCTAGTAGAAGAAGAAATCTCATTAAATTTAACAATGCAGTGAGACGTGCAATTACCCCAGAAGAGGAAGGAGAACGATTTCGTCATCAACCAGTAATAGCTGTTGAACTCAAAAACTTTTTGCAAGATGTTAACAAAACAGTTGCAACCGGACCAGAAGACCTCGCATCAGCACGAATGCTTGGTGAATTGCTAAAAGATGCTCGTATACGAGGAATACTTGCCAAGGCAGGGTTAAGTCGGGAACACATGAAAAAATGGCCAGCAGCGTTAAAGGAAGCAGCAGCAAAAAAAGAGCTTGAAAAAAAGAAAGATGGAAATAAAGATAAAAAAGAATTTAAAATTGATGACTACCAACTGAATACTCTGTTAGGAGAATATACAGTAGATCTCACCCAATTTGCCAAAGAAGGAAAACTTGACCCTATTGTCGGAAGAGAACAGGAACTAAAACAAATGATAACCATTCTCTTGCAAAAAGGAAGATCAAATCCATTATTAATTGGAGAACCTGGGGTTGGAAAAACTGCATTGTTTGATGGCTTAGCTCAATTGATTGCATCTGGTGATGTTCCAAAGCAGCTTATAGGCGCCAAGGTTCTTCTGGTTAACTTAAACGATATGAATAGTGGCGCTATGTACAGAGGTCAATTTGAAGGAAGATTGTTACCGCTTATTCAAGGAGTAGCTGAACGAAATTTAAAAGGAGACGTGCCACCGTATATTCTTTGTATAGATGAAGTTCACTCAGCACTTCAAGCGGGAACTGCCTCAAATACTCCCGGCGCTGGTGAACTACTAAAACCCTATTTGACTCGAGGAGAACTGAGTATTGTGGGAGCAACAACTCAGGCGGACTATGCAAAACATATTGCAACAGACCATGCGTTAGATAGAAGGTTTCAATCAGTATCTATACTTGAACCCAGTGCAACTGATTCTGTAGCGATCGTTGCAGGGCTAAAAGAGCTGTATACTGCCCATCATGGTATAGAAATAGCAAATGATTTAATACCGATGATCGTCGCGTTGAGTAATAGATACTTACCCAATCTCCATCAACCAGATAAAGCTCTTCAAGTCTTTGACGCGGCATTTGCTCGAGCAAGAATGATGGGTCGAAACGAAGTTACCAGAGATGTGATTATTGATACCATAGCCGCAGCGGCAAAAATAGAAGCAGAATTTTTACAAGAAAGCGAAGGAGATAGATACTTAAAACTTCGTGAGCAACTACCACAGCAAGTTTTAGGACAAGACCAAGCAATTTTGGAAATTGCTTCAACGTTGATTATTGCCAAAGCCGGCCTGCAAGACCCCAGAAGACCATTAGGAAAATTCCTTTTATTGGGATCCACAGGGGTAGGGAAAACAGAAACGGCTAGAGCTCTTGCAAGATTACTCCACGGCACTGAGGATGCTTTGATTCGTATTGATATGTCCGATTATCAGGAACGCCATGAAGCATCAAAACTCGTTGGAGCACCACCAGGATATATAGGATATGGAGAAGAAGGAGTCTTAACCGGAGCAGTTAGACGCAGACCATACTCAGTAATAGTTTTGGATGAAATCGAAAAGGCACACCCTGAAGTGTTACGGAGATTTCTACCAGTCTTTGAAGAGGGAGAAATAACAGACGGACGAGGAGAAAAAATTAATTTTAGAAATACCATTATTCTTATGACCAGTAATCTTGGTGCGGAGAAGGCAGCAAGAGTTGCAGCACACAACGAAGCCGACAATGGAAACGGTACGGAATATCTTTGGAATGAAGTAACAAAACCTATTTATGAAGAGGCAGTAAAAAATCATTTGCCCCCTGAATTTCTTAACCGACTGGATGGGCGTCTTGTATACCGACCACTTCCCCCAGAGATTATTGAGCAGTTAGTTGAACGAGAAATTGAAGACATATCTTCAAGAACAGTCACTCGGTGGAATGCTCCGATACAAATAACGGAGGATGTAAGAACCCAGATTGCAACGGAAGGATATAGTCCGGAATATGGAGCACGACAATTAAAAAGAACAGTTCAGAGTACAGTTGTAGCACCGTTAGCTGCTTGGTTACTTGAGCAAAATGATCAACAGCTGGACAATACGACGATAGAAATAACTGGAATTGGAGAACAGTTTCATGCAGACGTTGTGTTACCTTGAAAGATTGAAGCTAGATTATGACGGATATATTGAGATTAAAACTAAAAAAGTGGTGAGAAGATTCTTCCTTGATCTGTTTGATCCAACTACTCCGTTTTTTGTCATAAAAAAGGATACAAACATATATTGACTATGCTGATAGTAATGATTGGGAAGACAATACGGAGAATGCTGAATTTCCCAGTATCTTTTTTGTCTGTCCTAATGAAACAGTACAGAAACGACTTTACACCTACGCAAAAGAAAAACTTGAGCAGGAATCAAACGAGAAAATATTACTGTTTCTAAGTTCCATCGAAACAATTAAATCTGCCAAAACGGACACTAAAATCTGGCAGGAAGTTGATACTGACAATTAATAATTTCAATCCCCTTAATGAGGGATACCTAATGCCTGATAAATTTCTTTCTTTTGTGCTGTCATCCTCTGTGCATAAGGAAAAACATCTTTTAAGGGATATTGAAAATATCCACAAACAGACTTCCAAATGACTTTATTGGGAGTATCAAGATCGTTAACCGTTGCACTAGAAGGATATTTATGAGTCATTCTAAAATAAAACTTTCCGGGATCTTCTGCTGTTAAAATATATAATTTCAATCCATATCCATTTATGGCATCAACTAATAATTTGTTAATATGATCGTCTTTAAAACCATATCCTATTATTACAAGTTTTACGTTATCTCTATTTAATGCATGTTTAAAAAGTTCAAAATACCATTTAAGCAAAGGTACTTTCTCAATTGCTCTCTCTTTGTTAACTCCAATTATTTTAATGCGATCACCATCCTGAGTAACCCATCTAAGTGATCCGTGAAGCTTGATAAATGAAAATTGTTCTGTGATTGAAGCTTTAAAGGTTTCAAGTTGTTCACCTGTTGGAAGTAGCTTGTCGTTATCTAAACCTTTATTTTGTAGAGAACTTGGGCCCAAAGGATGCCATTCGAGATGTCTTTCCATAAATAAATCCTGATTGAGTGTAAAACAAGCCCCAACTTTACCATTCTCATCTTTGCTGAAAAATCCTAAAAATTTCTTTAAATCTGCTGGATGTATCCCGTAAGTTTCCCATAAGGATGCTTCCTGAACTATTCCGTCCATCGCTAAATATGGATGATTTACAACTCCTTGAAAATTACTTCTTTCTTCTGGGGTAAAAGAGCTAGGATTTTCTATGATCCTTGAATATATTTCTTCAAAGTCAAAACTGCCATTTTTCAGTTCGTCTTTTAGCTTTTTCATGTTAGAACTTTCGAGTATGGGGTTATTGAAAATTTCTGCCCACATTTGCTTTGCTAAAAATCCTCCCAAATTAACTGTAAAACCTGCACCGGTCAGGAGTATAGTGTCTTTAAAATTCATACATATATTTTACCCGTCTTTAGGGTCTACACAAATTATTATAAGTAAAATTCCAAAAAAAATATAATGGAAATGGAGTTTACTTGAGGAGAAACTGGAAGCCCCTCCAGAAGAGGGGCAGGCTCTTTCATAAAACGATTAATATAAATTTCATTATTCAAGCTCATAAGTAGTATTATTAAGGGCGTACTGTAAAATAAAGTAGTTTCTATGTATATAACAGCTTCACTCCTTTATGACTACCTCCAGTGCCCTCATCGCGTATGGAGAGATGTGTATGGTCCTCAGCAAGAAAAAAATCCTGAATCAAACCCTTTCGTTCAGTTATTATGGGAAAAAGGAGTAAATCATGAGAAAAAAGTTGTTTCAGGTATGGGTACTCTTACGAATCTAAGCTCTCCAGATAAGGAAGATCAATTAAAACGGACTATTCAGGCAATGAATGATCGTATCCCTATTATCTATCATGGATATATAAGATGGGAAAGTCTCGCAGGAGAACCTGACATTCTTCGCCTGCAAGAGGATGGTACATATATTCCTCTGGATATTAAAAGTGGTCGTGGTCTTGAGGGAATTAGTGACGACGACGACTTGCCGGGAAAACCTAAAAAACATTATGCAGTACAGCTTGCACTTTATGCCGAAATCCTTATTGGTCTTGGTTTTGCTAAAGACAGGAAAGGGGTTATCTACGATATAGATAATAAAGAAACGATCTATGACTTAGAAGCAACAATGGGAGTAAAGAATACACAGTCCTGGTGGCAGGAATATCAACGCATAAAAAGTGAAGTTTCGTTGCTTATTGAAAATAAACAAAAGAATACTCCTGCATTATCTGGAATTTGTAAACTTTGTCCTTGGTATCAAAGCTGCCGCGGCTGGTGTGAATCCAAAAAAGATTTGTCAACGTTATTTTACTTAGGGCGTGCAAAAAGAGAAACCCTTATTGAAGATCTAGGAATAGATACTATAGATGAATTATGTGATATCGATATTCCTTCTCTTTTGGAAAAGAAATCAAAGGACAAAACCTTTCTACCTGGCTTTGCTGAAAAGACATTGACCACAAATAAAAAACGAGCTTTAATAATGGCCCGGACACATCAACCAATAATTTATCAGCCGATTATATTCCCTCAAGTGGAATTTGAATTATTTTTCGACATAGAAGATGACCCGACTCAGGGATTTGTTTATCTCCACGGTGTATATGAACGATCTTCCAAAGGAGAAAGGTTTCTCCCATTCGTAGCGCGTGACTTTAGTCTTGAATCAGAAAAGCATGCCTGGAAAGAATTTATTGATTATATTTTCTCACTACCGGAGAATTCCTACTGTCTGTATTATTACTCTCATCATGAAGTTACAACCTACAAACGTATGCAAACAAAGTATCCGGATCTAGTGTCTACTCAGCAATTGGAAATGCTTTTTGATACTACTCATTGTGTTGATTTATACACGGATGTGATCCTTAAAAATACCGATTGGCCGCTTTTCAGTTATTCTCTAAAAGAAATCGCTCATTACCTAAAATTCAATTGGAGAGACAAAACCCCATCCGGTGCATTATCAATTCAATGGTTTAATGAATATCTTGAAGATAAAGATCCAGCAAAATTGAAGCGGATCATTGAATATAACGAAGATGATTGTAAAGCAACGATGATTATAAAAGATGAATTAATAAGATTACAAAACAATAAAAATTGAGCATATGTATCAACAACAGTCTGTATGGGTATCAAACTCTTCTATTGGCGATTATCTTAAATGCCCGAGAGCGTATTTTCTTAAAAACGTATATAAAAATCAAAATGGTAAAAAAATTGCTCTTATTAGTCCACCATTAACATTGGGTCTTGTAGTCCATGAGGTTATAGAATCACTTACTAAATTAAACTCAGAGGAACGATTTAATATCTCACTTATTGATCATTTTAAAAATGAATGGAAAAAATATACAGGTGAACTTGGTGGATTTTCTAGTGAAGAACAGGAGGGAGATTATAATAAAAGGGGATTATCAATGTTGCAGCGAGTCATGGACCATCCTGGTCCTCTTAGAAACAAAGCATTAAAATTAGTCTCTCCTGATCAATTGCCTCCACGATATTTATTGTCTGAAGAAGAAAATATTTTACTTTGTGGGAAGATTGATTGGTTAGAATACCTTCCAGAAGATAATAATGTTCACATCATTGATTTCAAGACAGGAAAACATGATGAAGATGAAAACTCACTTCAACTTTCAATATATTGTTTACTTGTTAAAAATCTTCAAAAAAGAAATGTTACAAAGATAAGTTACTGGTATATAGATCGAGATAACGAACCAAATGAAATGCCTATGCCAAACCTAGAAGAGGCATACAGCAAAGTGCTTGATTTGGCAATTAAGGTTAAAAGAATGAGATTAAACAGAGAATATAATTGCAAAAAAGGTGGTTGCTTTGCTTGTTTACCGCTTGAAGCAGTGTTACTGGGGAAATGTAAATATATTGGAACAAAAGGATATCAGGACGTTTATATTTCTCAAAATGGGATTAAGAAATAGAGTTAAGAATATCATCTATTATTTGTTCTTTATTCGATATCCAATGTTGTGACCAAATTCTATAGATATTCCAGCCTAATCGTTTTAAATTTTCCTGACGTATTCTGTCATTGACACGCGCAGAGTATGATGAATGATACTGAGCACCATCACACTCAATTCCTAATACATATTCTTTTTTCTTTTGATCTAAGATAGCAAGATCAATTTTATATCCCGATGCACCTACCTGCCTTTCTATTACTAAACCCGCCTTTTGTAATTCTTTTTCAACCTCCTCTTCAAACATACTGTCTGCTGCTACGTTAATACTATTTTGAGCCAACTTACTTGCTGTAATTGTACTTCTTCCGTGCTCTGCGTAATCAAGATATTTTTGAAGTAATTGAACACCTTTCGACTTGTTTTCACTAACTATGTCTGTTGCCTTAATAGAAGAAACACAGATTATTTTTTCTTTTGCTCTAGTAACCGCTACATTTAATCGCCGAAATCCCGTTGAATTAACAATTGGGCCAAAACGTTGAAACATATTTCCGTTCTTATCCTTTCCATAGCCTATTGATAGTATTATTATATCTCGCTCATCTCCTTGTACGCTTTCTAAATTTTTAATAAAAAACTTCTCTAATTTTTCGCCTTCTTCATCAAGAACAGGTTGTAATTGGGGATACTTCTTTAAAAGAATACCCAGCTCATCACGAATTGCAGTTTCCTGTGCCTTGCTAAACGCTATTACCCCAAGTGATTTATTTGGTTGTGTGAGAGCATATTCTTTACACAATTCAGCAACTTTCTTTGCTTCAATTTCATTTCGACGAGTTTCACCAGAAGCGAATACGCCATTTTTAACGTAAACAAACTCAACTGCTGCAGAATTCTGTTTTGGGTTAGGAAAAGTAATTAGTCTGTCATCGTATATGTAATGGTTAGAAAAGGTAATTAAATCCTCATATTTGCTTCTATAGTGATATGAAAGAATCTCCTCTGCACCAGGTAAAATTTCTTTTGTCGCGTGTAAAATACTTTCGTAATTGTTACTATCCTCTTCGTTTTCCTCATCTTCTTCGTTATTAACTTCAAAAAATGAAGTTGGAGGAAGTTGGTTCTCGTCTCCGAAAATTACTACTTGTTTTGCTCTTGCGATAGATCCTAATGCATGTTCAACACGCATTTGCGATGATTCGTCAAAAATAACTACGTCAAATGTTAAAGTACCTAAAGGAATATATGAACTGAGAGTGAGCGGACTCATCATCCAACATTGTTTATATTTTATGAGGTGTCTACCAATAGAATTTACAAGTTTTCTAATAGGTTTATGACCTCTTTTTAACTGACTTTGATGAACTAGCTCTTTATCGAAAACGGCTTGATTCCATGCCGCCTCCTTAATTTCTTTTGAAGCTTTTTGAAGTATTCGAGTAGAGTTAATTTTCATTATTTCTTCTTCCAATTTTCTAAATTTATTAATCAAAATAGTATGGTCTCGCACTGCGAAGTTTTTCAGTTCTGGAGTATTTTTGTAATACTTATCAAGCCATGCATACCACAAGGATAACGAGAATAAGGCAGTTGGATTTTCTATAACTTTACCTTTCGATTCCTCTAAGAAAAATCCGTATCCCATATCACTAATTTGACGTTCATATTTTCTATATAGCATCCACTTTCCAAGGCCTTCTTGATCTTCGTACATAGCATGAAGAATTTTAGAGAAGTCTTTGAAAGTAAGTTTTTCAGAACCTGCCAGTCCCTCTTCATTGCTTAACAGTTCACGTAATTCTATTAACAAATTCTCGTATTGTTGAATCCATGATTGCCACTGTGGAAATAGTTTTTTATACTCTATCAGTGCGTCCTTTGCGTCTCCAATAGTAATTTTTTCTTTTTTGTCGGTTTTTATTATGGAAAGTGCGTTTTTAATTTTTGCAACATTGTTGAGTAGGTTTATATACGATTCATTTTGGTTAATAACAAATGAGATAACATCACCCTGAGTATAAATTTTTTCTAGGTTGAGCTTTCTAATTTTATCTAGATTTAGAGCAAGAGGCGCAATAGCACGAGCGTCTATTATTAAGTTATTTACAGTTTGAGGATACTGGCTCTCGTCAAGGGTGTTAATTATATTTTGATAAATTTTTGTTAAGGCTTTAAAAATTGAAGCAACGTTCGAGTATATTTTTTCAATCTTATTAAATGAAAGAGAACTAAGTAGTTCTTCCTGCTGGAAATACTTCCTTATTGAATCAGTAACAAATTTAATTTTTTCAAAATAACTGATTACTTCGCTTATATAGAGGTGATTTTCGTTTTCTTCAACAACGACAACAATTTTATTGGGAACTGCATCTTGTTTTTGTTCAATTAAATTATCTAAAACTTTTTTTGAGTTGTTATATAGAAGAGGGATTATACTATTATCTATTACTTCTTCTTTTTTAATATGTTCTCGGGAGAAATTGATTTTTAATACTTCAAATTTTTGTGTTAACAAAAACCAATTATCTATAGCATTTGAAATTTCTAGGTAATCGTAATATTTTTGAGGAGTTTTGGCGTTGCACCAGTCTTTTAGAGAGTTACAATCTTCTTTGTATTGTGAATATAGTCCTCTCCAAAACTTGTTATATTTCTTGATAAAGTTACTAGCTATATCTAAAGTCTTTTTTTTATCTAAAGCAGTATGAATTATTCCCCATTTATCAAAGATATCTTTAGCTTCATTTAAGCGTATTATTATTGTATTTAAGTTACTTAGTTTGTTAACTGCCGATTGGAGTCCAGTAAGATTCTTCCAGTCCTTCATTTTTATAATTACGGGGTCAACTTCAAGAATATTTTTGTAACGCAATAATTCCTCTATTGGAGTAATTTCAAAAAAATCTGCCTTTTTTATTGAACTCAATTTGCTTTTCACTTTTCTCGAGTATTCTTGAATATCTGTCCATTTCTGAGATGCTTCAAAAAGTTCTGAAAGTGACGCCTCTTTTTGAATATTGTTTTCAAATTCTATTAGTAAATTACTATCCCAGGAATTAGGAATTTTATATTTTTTTGTAGATACCTCAGATATTTTGAAATACTCCTCAGCCAAGATCCTTCCCTCATTAAGAAGAGAATGGGCTTCGTAAAGCTCATAATTTTCCTCTAACTCTAGATTTTCCTCTTTAAGAGATTCAACATCATTAGAAACGGAAATATAGTTTTTTAAATCGTGTACGGATTCCAAAATAAAAAATTTTAGCGATAAGTTTTGATATTCGATTAATAGTGTATCTATCTTTTTAAGAATGTTGTTTATCCTGCTTACAAAGTCTTGGGAGAAGTGTTCGTGTTTTACTACATGCCAATGATTATGGTCAGCATTTAAAGTAATATTATATACAGGTGTAATGCTTTCAAACAATGAAATTATTTTCTTGTAGTCTTCATATTTAATTAGTAGTGGATCATTTCCATTCCACGGTACTGATGCGAGTGACGTTAATGCTTGATTCCTAGCTAATTCTCCGTGCACCCAATATACTGTTTTATCCAAAGGCTCTACAAGTTTTCCTAGAGCTAAAGCATAATTTCTCAATTGATTTATATGTTGTTCTCGATCAATGAGTGGGGTATCTAGATTTAAAACATTAAACACCATTCTTGATATATAATCGCGATCATCAATCACAGATTTGGCAAATGTTTTTTTATCCGAATTATATTTAAATAGAGGCAAACAAAGTTTATCTAATCCTTTATCTTTTAGTCTATTAAAAACTACTTCTAATGCAACCTGTTTTTCACAAACTATAAGAACGGTTTTCCCTCGAGCAAGCAAATTTGCTGCTAAGTTCACTATCGTTTGACTTTTACCTGTACCGGGTGGCCCTTGTACGTTTAGATGATTACCGGCAAGAACTTTTTGAATTACTGCTAATTGACTTGTGTCAGCGTCCAACACATTGAAATCTGTTTCTGGTTTAAGAAAATCATCTAAATTATCAGTCGATACATCTAAGTTTTCTTGTTGAATTGGAGTGTGAGTACACAACGAATCAAGGAATGTATTCTCTAAAAATTCTTCTTCATGCTTATTTATATCCTCATATATTTGTTGACCATAAAACGTATATTGACCTATTTCTATTTCAGGAGTTATTTCAAAAATTAATTTTAACTCCTCAAACACTGTTTTGAGTTGTAAATTTATGTCTTCAATTAAACTTGGTAATTTAGGAAGTAATTCTTCATTTAAAATAAGTGGTCTTGAGTTATATTCCTTCTCAAGGAGAAGCGACACGACCTTGTTTATCGTTATGTCACTCCCTTCAAGATATGCGGTAATTATTGTTTGTTTTGGATTTCTTTTTTCCTGAATTTGTATTGGAACAAGCAGAATTGGAGCATTATAATCGAATCCTTTTACTGCCTGAGAAGATCCTTTACTTACTTGTGGTTCTTTCCATCTAATTCTTCCAAAAGTCATGAATAGTGTGTGAAGTCCGTGCTCTTCAAATTTTCGTTTTGCATCAAGTCTAAGTTTGCTTAATGTGGAAAGCAGTTTTTCTCCCTTTGGTGTTGTTAGAGGAACGTACTTGTTTTTTTCAATTACTTCCTCTTCAAGAAGTGACTCTTGTTTTTCTTCTTCTTGTAACAACTCTTTGTGTGGAAACTCAATAATAAATTCATCTAGGACTCCAAATTTTTGTTGAAAATCTTCAAGAGTAATTTCAAAATTAATCAATCGTGCGTTTTTAGGATAGTTTAGAAGCCTATTACGTCGAGATAAATCTACTATCTTCTTTTCATACTCCTGTAGGACTTCATTTTTACTCTTCATATACTCAGTCTAGTACTTTTTAAGTTCAGATATAAGAGTCCCCAACTTTCTGATATAGTTTGTTACTTTATGGAATCAGCATCGAAATGGAAAATTATCTTGTACTTAACCCTGGATAATTCCATATTAGCCCTGAAGGGAATAAAAGACTAATTAACGCACGTTTTTGTTTTATATCACAAGCCTCATACGCTTTTGGTAAATCTGCTACTATATTTTCGATATAGCCCTTCGCAAATTCTTCCTTATATTTATTAAGCGAAGCTTCATTACTGATAACTGCAATGTTCTTTAACTGTTCTTCTATTAACCCTATTTGTTCTTTGAAATCCCTATCTGAATAGATACCCGCAAGATTTTTTTCAATGAGTGCCTGCCGTAAATCTCTTAGTTTATGAATCTGCGAAGCAGTTCGGATTTGCTTTTGTTTAACCTTAGTTAACCTTTTTTCATATACGCTTTCAAAAATGTTCATGCAAATGGCTGTATACTCTTGGGTAATTGTTTTTGTTTTAAGAAGTTTAATAAATGATGTATGCATCAGAGCTCTTTTTATATACGTTGTATATGAGTTGTTACATTTTGACGGACAATGATAGTATGCATATCTTCCGCCTCTCCCAGTGCTCCAACTCCCGGTAAGATAAAAATGACATTTCTGACATGTAATAAACCGTCGTAATGGAAAATCTTCATTGTTTCTGTTTCGTAAGACGATATCTGCCTTCTTATGATTTCTCCCGTCAAGAAATTCCTGTACTTTGAAAAACTGTTCAGAATTAATCATTGGTATATGTTGTGCTTGTACTTCTTTGTGATAGGTTTCTGACACGATAACACCCATGTAGTATTTACTCCTAAAAATTCTAAAGATGTTTTTCGGAGAAAACTTGTACATTTTGCCAGTCTTACCGCTTCTTAGTCGGTAACTATTCAATATGTCAGCCATTTCTTGCGAACTTTTTGTGCCAGTAGCCATTATGTCCCATGCTTTTTTAATCTGCTCAAAGATATTCACATCTTTCACAACATAGCCATTGACCATTAAGTAGCCAGGGGGAGGATTACCATTGGGTAACCCTGACATAAACCGTGTATACATACCATTTCGTGACCTCTCAGCCCTAATATCGTTGTCTAGTTGAGCAAAACCAGCGAGTATTGTTTCAATAAGTTTTTCAGTGGGAGATTCTCCAGTGGGCTCTGCTGTTGAGAGTAAGGTAATACCCATATCATTGAGCCGTTTTCTGATTGCCAAATAATCACCTGTCTGCCTTGATAACCGATCTAGACGGTACACAATTAACGCTCCTATTCTTTTCTTGTTTTTACGACAATATTCAAGGAGTTTTATGAGTGTAGGTCTTCCCACAATACTTTTTGCAGATTTTCCTTCTTCCTTAAAAATTTTCTCAATCGCATACCCACGCCTATCTGCCTCCTTTCTACAAATATCTTCCTGGGTTTTTAAAGAAAAGTTATCCAGTTGCTCCTCTGTGGAAACACGAAGATACAATACCGCTCGCTTATGAATACTTCTCATACATATTCTCCTAATAACTCGCGTAAGGTTTTACCGTTGAAAATTGACCGTTCATAGTCATCCAACCAAGACTCAACGAGATATTGTATCTCCACACATATATCCTTTATTTGATCGTCGCTCATCTTTTTTGCGATATCTCCCAGAACGGCTTTTGCCTTCTCAAGTTCAATGTCGTCCATATTTTTGAAATTTTATAGAATTCAATTTTTTTTACAATTCTGTAAAACGAAAACGGCTTACTGGTATAATAGAATTGAATCAATAAATATATTTACCCAGTCTCATAAACCGAAACATCTCTTTTGCTTGATTTTCACTCACAATTCTTCTCATAATTTCCCGACTGTAAGATTGAGACAAAATATTTAAGCTTCCTTCCCACAGGACTTTCCTATCAACAATAGCCAGTTTCCGGTGATCGTAATTAGTAGCAACGATTACCTGAACACCAAGCATTTCAAGCTGACGTATTCCGTCCTCGGCTTGTTGTTTCATGGATAGGTCATGTTCATCTGGGTCACGGGTAATAACATATACTTTGACCTTTCTTTCAACCAGAGATTCAAATATGCCGATTAAAGAGCACATTCGTTGAGAACAGATAAATGGGCTTTCAATAATGACCTCTTTTTTGCTGTGCTTGAGGTCATTAATGAATTGATGGTAAAATGTATTGTCATCGTAGAGTTTAGAGTGCACCAGATCAGACGAGAGATTGAGAGCTTTTTGAGCTAAAAAAAGTATGAATTCGTTCATGAAGTTTCACCTCCTTTCTTGAACCTTGAAATTGCAATAAGGAGTGCTGACTTTTCTTGAGGGTCAATCCTTGAGGTTAGATAGGTACGAACATCGTCCCAGATGGTGCACCAGACTTATAGTAGGTTTATCATTTATTTACGCGGTCTTTCTAAATATTACCCCCTCGTGCTACAATTCGTTCATAGGACAAGACTTCTTTCTCGCATATGACTCTCGATATCCCGATC
>OBEQ011808868.1_pt1 | contig 22246 bp, 23 predicted proteins | sample 1670901 | NCBI WGS metagenome assembly OBEQ01 (sample SAMEA104232315, study PRJEB22302) | groundwater metagenome | biome: forest; feature: aquifer; material: groundwater | place: USA | collected 2011-08-07 | depth 5.4 m
AATCCACTGCAAGGGTTTCGAGCCATCCATTGCGTTGCTGGAAGTCGGCGTGGTTTTGAAATCGCTGAGGAATTCAAGGTTTGCTTTGTTTCCGCTTGGAGTGATTTTAATCAATTGCTTTCGGCTGCTGTCGCCGTTTTCTCGAACGACCCATCTTTTGGATGGGGGTTTGGGTGAAACTGAAGGCGAAGCTCCAGCTTGAGTTTTTCCTTGCTGTATTACTACGCAGTCGTCGGGAATTCCGGTTATTGATTTGCTTCCTACGGTTGCTTTGCCCCAAAAGTCGCAAGTCAATTTCGCGCTTTCGTCAAGCAAGTACGACAGCACTGCTGCTACGGATTTCGCGCGGTTTGTCGAGTCTTTCACATAGCCGTTTGTCAAATCGCCGTTAGCTTCGTTGAAGTCTCTTATCTTGATTGTTGCAATGATTTTGTACTTGGGTGTGGTTGAAACTTTGTCGCCCACTTTCTCTTGCGCAAAGAACGAAGACGAGAGCTCTTGCGACGGGTAGAGGAAGTCTTCGTAACTCGGCGTTGGTGAAGCTGAAGGCTTTGCTGTGGGCGTAGGCGAGGGGTTTGCTGACGCCGCAGGAGAAGCGCTGGGTTGCGGGCTTGGCTCAGGCGCAAGACTAACTATGGAAATGGTGTTGTCGCTTCCGGCCTTGAAAACCACTGTCACGGCGTGTTCTTTGAATTTGCCCTGCCCTTCTACTGCTTTCGAAAACGTTGTTTCAAACCCGCCTAATTGCGCTTCGGAAAACACGTTTTGCGAAAGGAAGTCTTTCAACTCAAACTTGTCTTCGAAAATCTGGTCGAAATCTTGCAGGAAGTCCGCCCTGCCGACTTTGCCGTCAAAACCGTACTTGTTTGCAGTGAACAAGTTTGGCTTGCCGTCGTCACCCAAAATCTTTGCGTCCAAGTAAGGCAATCCGTTCGCTGCGCTTTCGTTTCCTTGCGAACTCTTGTCCGCAGGAGTGAATTTCGGAAGTTTGAACCCGTAAGTGCCCTTCAATTCGACTATAGTGTCGCCTTCAATCTGCTGGGGGCTGTACAATTGCGAAGCGCCGCTAAAGTCGTACCTGTTTTGGCTTCCGAACCCGCCTCCGAACTGGAAAGGCGAATTGTAGAACGCTCCGGGCACGCACCTTCCTTGAGGCGTGCATTCCAATGGAACCCCGCCTGGGCCCATCGGGCAAGAGCCTGGAGCTCCAGGCGGAGTTCCGAAAACGCATTGCCCTCCGAATCCTTGCGTAGAGAACATCATGTCATCGGGAACCACGCTTCCGTAAGACAACCCTACGTTCGCGTCAGGCTTGAACGAATAAATGATGAAGCCGCCGTTTTCACCGGCCACTTTCACAGGAACATTGATGTAAGAATTGAGGGAACGGAAAATGCGCTGGTTCGTTTGCACTGGCGCTTGACCGGGAGCAACGTATTGCGATATCAACCGCCTTGCGAGAGTATTCAAGTAACCTCCAGGAACTCCTACTGAACCGCGCGCAGCTGCGCTCGCTAAATTCAAAACTTCGGAATCGCACGTTGCAGCCAAGAATCCGCTTGAGAAAGCGTCTCCCATGTTTGAAGGCAATTGCTGGGGGCTAAAGCGCGTTTGCGCGCAGCGCTGCTGCAATTCGCTTATCGGGTCTTGCCCGAGGTTCTTGCATGCTGCGTACGCAGCCAGCCCAGTCAAATAATCCTGCAGTGCGGAAGTCATTGCCGTTTCGAGCATCAATTTGTCGTAGTCGAAAGCTTGAGTGTACGAAACGCTGTCCATGTTCTTTACGATCTTGTACAAGTCTTCGCTCACTTGCGCTTTCAAAGAGCTTTCGAATTCGCTTGGAGCGTCGATGAAGCAAAAGTCTTTGCCCGCGCACGAGCTCAGCGCCTGCTCGGCATTAGCATCGGCAGCGCGCGAGTTTCCTATGACATCAAGCTTCGCCTTGTCCTCGACTTTCACCGGCGTGAGCTTGACTTTCGCGTTTTGGGCAGTGTTCCCTACGCCCAAGTCGTAGTCTTTGTTGAATTCAAGCGCAATTCCCTTCGCGTCTTTCGACGGCACGGTCGCGCTTCCCACTCCAAAGTTCCCGAATTGCAGGTTGTTTGCGACAACGAACGGCTCTACGGGGCTCAAAGCGCGCGTGGGGATTGAGCTAAGCACGCTGTTCTTGATTTCAGGCGCGCTTGCGAAAGCGAATTTCGAAGTGGTCCCTTCAACCTTCAGCGTAATAGTAAATTGTACGTTAGGCTGCCTCGAGTCTTGCATTACGAGCTTGAAAGTGTCTTTGCCTGAAGCAGGCTGGATTTTCGTCTCGCCGGTTTCAAAGTCGTACGAGTAAGAAGCGCATCCTTCCTTGTTGGGCTCGAACATTATCACGAGCGTGGCGTACTGCGTTCCAGGCAACCCGAACGTATCGCTGATCAAGCTTTGCAGGAAGTTTCCTGCTTTAGCCAATCCCATGCTTTCGATTTTCTTTACGCTGAAGCAAGCGGGGTTTTCGCGCGCGGTGATTATCCTGGTGTCGACTCCAAGCGCGTTTTTGAGTGAAACTGCAAGCCCGTTGCTGGGCACGAGCGGCGAGATTTTCTTTGTGCACTCAAGTTTTCCTGGCGAAGCCTTGCATCCTTCGCCGTCATCTTCATTGAATTGCGAGTAGCCGTAAGCTTGGAAGAACGGCGGGAATGGAATGCGCACTATTTTTTTTGTAGCGCTGGCGCCGGGGGCCGCGCGGTTTCGCGAGGGGTTGAAAATGCGTTGTGCGCTCATGTACCCTAGGCGTGAGGCGAACAGCGAGCCCAAGTCAACGCGTTGTGCAGCGCAAAAGTCTGCAGACCCTTGCCCCGGCTTTCCTTTCTGCTCGCAGCGCAGGAAAACGCTGGTGCTTCCGTTCCTGTCGTAAACCGTTTTGCAATTCCCGCGATTTTGCAAGTCGATGCATTGGCTTTCGCCGCAGGCGGCGCAATTGTTTTTAGAGCAAACGCCTGGAGATGGCGAAGGCGAGGGGTTGATGTTGCTGCAATCCACTACGAAATTCGTTTGAGCGAATCCGGCGGAACCGCTTCCTTGTAAAACGCTGTTGAACGCCAAATTGCAGTTGTCGTTCTTGATTGGCCTGACGATAACGCGAGTGGTTTCAGGCTTTCCTGCCTTCCCTTTCTTCATCGTGAACGGGCTTTGCGGCGGTTGCAACACTTCGACGCACTGGCTTTCGTTCGAACCGCCTGAAACTTGCCAATGCACTTGCGCTTCGACTGGAATGCTCTTGGTCAAAAGAAGTTGCACTCCGCTGGTGCAAGCTGTCGTTCCGCTAATGAAAACGTCCGTCGGTTCGACGCTCAAGAAGTTCGTCGCTACAGCTTGAACTTCGCGGGATTGTGTTTTGGCGAACTCGCTGCCAGCATCCGCTTCCACGAGGAAAGTGCCGATGGTTTTCGGGAATAAGGTTTTAAAAACGTAAACGCCGTTCTTTCCGGAATCTTGCCTTCCATCGCCAACGAGCGTATTCCCTCCGTTGGGGAATCCCAAGAAGGGATGCGTTTCTCCAGTCTCCATTATCGTAAGAACTGCGTTTTGCACAGGCCTTCCCTGCGCAGTGGTGAGCGTAGCGCGGATGGGCTGGAAGTCGGGGTCGCCGGGCGGAAGGTTGGCTTCCATCACCGGCGGAGTGACTACTAAAACCAATTCTCCAGTACCCGTAAATTCCAACACCGCGTCAACTGCAGCAATCAAGCCATTATCATCAGCGAATTCCGCCTTAACGGGCATGTAATTTCCTGGAGCAAAAGCATTCGCGATTGTGGATACGGTCGCTTCCCCGTCCACCAAAACAGGCTGGTGCAATTGCCTTTCTATCTCGAGCTTGTTTGAAGTGGTAGAGAATCTCACTATCGGATTTTCTATAGAGTCGGGAGAAAAGGATTTTACTTTCGCTTCCAGCAAAACCTGTTTTCCGAACTCTACGCTGAGGAATCTGGATGAAGTTTTATTGTCGCTCTTGAGGGAAAGAGTAATGCATCCTTTGTTCGTGCATTTTTGGAATCCTTGAGTAACCGGGTATTCCACGTCGGCCGTCCGCGCGAAACAATTTTCTTTCGCCTGCGTGTTTTCCTTTGTCCCGAGTTCAGGGTCTTCCGGCACCCTGGCCCACAATCCGTTTTTCACTGCGAACGAACGATGGTGGAAATCTATTTTTTCGTTCGTTATCGCAGTGGGGCGAATGCGTATTTTCGCACCCAGGGTTTTAACCCCGACTTTCCCGGAAGGATAGGTTATCGCAACCCATTTTCTTTCGCTCCCGCTTTGCTGCTGGGATTCCCGGATGCAGGTGTTTTCTTGGTTGAACGTAGTCCCGAAGTCTATTTCCGCACTGTCGTCTTGCGGGGGCTTGTCGAAAGAAGCTATGAACGCTTTTTCCTCGGCGATTAGTTGCTTGTCCCCAACGCGCAAGTAAAACCCTGTTTTTTGCGCTTGCGGGAAGCTTACTACGAGCGAAGCCTTGTACCATCCCCCGCGTTCCAATTCAGTAGCAGCATGCTCGGCATCCAAAACCACGGTTCCGGTCGAATCCATCTTGTAGAGGGAAAAGTTAAGCACTCGCACGTCTTTAGCGAGGTTGGAAGGAAGCATGAGGATGGTTTTGCTCAACTCTTGGTCTGTCGAAAGCGTGAGTTCTTCGCTTTGTGTGACAGCAAAACCGCTTGCTTCGGCTTTCAGGAATACTGGAACGTTCGCGTAGACCGACAAGTTGCAGTAAGTGCCGTTTGCAGGGGTTGCGCACGAAGCGATAACCTGGTCTTTGTAATATGCGGCTATTGTTGCGTTGGTCACGAAAGTCTGTTGCGATTGCGAGTAGTCTTGAGCGCGGGCGAGTATTCGCGCGAAATTCCTTTCCAAAACCATTTCCACGCTCGTGGTTTCACCAGCCTGCACCGAGAAAACGTCGCTTTCGCCGCTTTGCGAGCCCAATACGGCGTGGGCCTTCATTTGCCTGTCCGATTCCACTTCGCTCAACAAGGCGATCCCGTCGCTGTCCGTTTCAGTCGCAGGATACCCTAGATTGAAACCGTCTTCGGAAATCAATTCCACTTCCGCGTTCGCAACCAACTGCCCGTCTGCATTGCGCACTTTCACTTGCAATTCGCCGTTGTTTCCTGCAACCGATTTGACCAAAGCCAATTTAGTCGATTCGCCCGCCTTCAACTGCCTGCTGGTTTTGGGAAGGAAACCGTCCGCAAATGCGGTAGCGTAGAAATTCTGCGTTTTTGAAACTTCAAATTCAACCATCCCCCCTTGGTCGGTGCTCTTGTCGTCGATCACCTTGAAGGGTTTAGAAAACAAGAACAGTTTCACGCGCGCGTTTGCAATGGGTTTGTCCGCCTCGTCCGTCACTTGAATTGTTATTTTAGAATAATCAACGGGCAAAATGCCGTTTTGCTTTTTCTTGAGGGAAATGACGAAGTTCGTGTTCTTGTCGCCGCGCACGGCTTGAAAGTCGTTCTTTTCAGCGCCACGGTAGGGGGCGAACCCGTCCGCGTCCACGACAACGTAAATCTTGGTTCCGACTGCAACGCTTTCTTGGAAGAATGCCGTTCCCTGCGCGTCCGAGTAACCCCCGGTGATCGCTTCTGAATACCCGTCGGCGTTATAGAGCGAAACGAATGCCCCGTCAACAGGGCTTCCCTGCTCGTCTTTAACGCTGACAGCAACGTTTCCCTTGACTTCTAAGTGCGTAGCGCTTGCCTTCAAAGGAATCAAGCATTCCTTTTGCGAGGGAATGCAGTTTTTCAATTCAGACTCGAACCCATTTGCAGTCACCCTCAATCGGAAAACAGAGCTTTCGCTCGAGTAAATCACTTCCGCTTCGCCCAACGTATTCGTGGAGTATTGCTGGAGGCTTCCGCTGTCGGGGTCGGAGAAAGTGATGAGTGCGTCGGGAACCGGGTTTCCTTCAGTGCTCGCAACCACGACTTTGAACGATTTTTTCAGCGGTTCGAGCATCGCGATTATCTTCTTGCCCGTCAGAACAACTTTCTTCTCGTACTTTCCGGACGGGTGTAATATTTTCAATTGCGCAGTCGCGTCTTTCGGAAGGCCTTCAAAGTGTGCAATGCCGTTTTTGGTTATTTCTGAAAACTCCTTCCCGTCTTCTAGCGTGAGCGTAACGCGCGCGCCTGTAACGGGCTCGTTGCCGCTGCTCAATACCGTTACATCCACTCCAACGGTGTTTCCGAAGGGGAGTTGGAATCCAGTCAAAAGAAAAGCGATTCCGCCTATTATTATTGCTAAGAGTAAAACGAAAAACGGGAATGACGGAACGCCGCGGTCTTCGATTGGATTAACAAAAAACTCGTAAATCTTGATTCCGCTTTTCTCGAGAGAGTCGCAAAAACCGTAATACCGGTCTTCAATCGAGAAATATAATTTCGACAAAGGATTCATTTTTCTTTCCACAGCCCTGCCTTTAAGCTAAGGAAATAGGCGCATTCAGTTTTTAAATAAGTTTGGCTGGACTCGGCGGAAAATTAGACCTATTGTTTCTGGTCTTTATGGAAGCCCAAGTCTGTATGCTTGACTCCCTTGGTCCTAAGAGCTTCGACCATGAGCCTTATGTCTTCTGTTGAGCCTTCGTTTCTTTTGAAAATAGAGTCGACAGCAATAACGTGCGTGGTATTTCTGTTTGTAGCCAAGAACATCCAGGTTTTGGGGTTTAGCTTTTCGCTAGTTGAGGTTATCTTCAAAGCTTCTTTTGGGTCGAAAGGAAAATCTAACGATGTAATTCCCTTGTCTTTCAAAACCCTTTCCACCGCTTCTTTCGCAGCCTCGTCGTCGTTTTGCACTGCGAAAATTACGCCGTGCTGTACTCCTTCGCGAGTTGCATAGCTGGCAGTTTCTATCGTCAAATTCTTGTGTTTAACCAATTCTATGGCTTCCATAAAGTCACCTAAAACGTATTGCTCTTTCCGCTTAAAATCCTATGCTGACCGAAAAGAAAAAAGAGACGCACCGGCCAGGCCGCCGGCGTTTTTTGCACCGACGAACCCAGCGGGCGAATGGTTGGCAAAGAGCGTCAAAAAATTAAAAAAAATAAAAAACAAAAAAGGGGAAAAAGAAAAATTTTAGAAGTCGATGGACGAGAGTCCAACGGCTTCGTTTATGCCCTTGCGTTCCCTGTCCTTGTGGGCGAGCACGTGCGGAGAGGTTACCCCGGTGATTACGCTTGTGACGACTATCTTGTCGCCCATTTCCGGAATCACTCTCGCACCCCACTTTACATAAGCGTTGCCGTCGAAGGATTCGGTAATGCCTTCTCCGATGCCGATTGCTTCGCCGAGTGAAAGCGTCGAGCCTCCTTGAATCAACACTAAAGCTCCTTTGCTGCCGTGGTAATCAACGTCCAACAGCGGGTGTTCCAAGCTAGAGCGCACTGCTTGTTCGACGCGCTGGCTGCCGCTTCCTTCACCGATGGCAATCATGGCATCCCCAGCATTGCCCATAATCATCCTCAAGTCTGCAAAGTCGATGTTGATGAGCGACGGGAGCATTACCGTGTCGGTTATGCCCTTTACCGCTTTAGCGACGAGAGTGTCGGCAACTGCGAATGCCTGGTTCATCGGCAAGTTCGGTACGAACTCGACGAGCTTGTTGTTGTCGATTATGACTGTAGTGTCGCAGTGCTCGCGCAAAGCGTCTAGGCCCCAGTCTGCTTTAGTCAAGCGCGCCCTTTCGAGAGCGAAAGGATAGGTGACCATTGCGACTACAATCGCGCCTTGCTCTTTAGCAACTTGCGCCACTACTGGCGCTGCGCCTGTCCCCGTTCCACCGCCCATTCCTGCGACGATGAAAACTAATTCGCTTCCCGACAACGCTTCCCTGATTTTATCGCGGCTTTGTTCTGCAGCCTTTTGTCCCACTTCGGGAAATCCTCCTGCGCCCAAACCGCGGGTCAGTTGCGCGCCGATCAAAAACCTTCGGTCGGCTTCGATCATTGCCAAGTGTTTTTGGTCGGTGTTGATGGCAAGCGTCTTAGCGCTCTGGATGCCCATTTTGTGAAGGCGGTGGACGGAATTGGTTCCTGCCCCTCCTACGCCTACAACGCTAATCTGTACTTTCGATGGCTCGAAATTCTTCCCCTCTGCAGTGGGGGATGTTTTCAAAGCGTCTTCAATCAAACTGTTCATTTTCACATCATCTCCGGCGGGTTTTTTTTATTTTTTTTCAAACTCAAATTTTTTTCGATTTCAAAAAACAAAAAAGAAAGGAAATCGGCTTTTGTTCAGCCGATTATTTCAATTTCGTACTGCTTCTTCGCAGTCTGCTGGGATTTCGGCGTTGTTTTGCCTACGATGTGGCTGCTCTTTACGCCCGTTACGATTGCAGTGATTTCCAGCTTTCCGTCGTACTCGGGAATAAGCCGTGCGCCCCATTTGACTGAAGCGGCCGGGTCCATCGAGCCAGTGAGAAGTTCTCCTGCCCTGATGGCGTCTCCGAGCGTCAAGTCAGCTCCTCCTGCAATGTGGATCAAAGCGCCTTTCGCTCCGTCCAAATCAACGTCGAGCAAGCGATTCTTGAGAACTCCTTCAACCGCGTCTTCAACCTTGTTGGCTCCCTTGCCTGTGCCTACAGCAATCATTCCAACGTCGCCGTTGCCCATGATTGCGCGAACGTCTGCGAAGTCGATGTTTACGAGCGAAGGTTGCGTAATTGTGAAGACAAGTCCTCCGACTGCCTTCGCGAGGATTTCATCCGCTACGAGAAACGCTTGGTTCATCGGAAGGTTGGGCACAAGCTCTACGAGCCGATTGTTGTCCAAGACGATTACGCTGTCGGCAACTTCCCTCAAGCGCGAGATTCCTTCATCCGCTTTAGTAACGCGAGCGCGTTCGAGCGAAAACGGATATGTGACCATGGCAACTACGATAGCGCCTTGTTCTTTAGCGATTTGAGCAACGACTGGCGAAGCGCCTGTTCCTGTGCCACCACCCATTCCGGCGCACAAGAAAACCAAGTGGCTTCCGCCAATGATTTTTTCTAGAGTTTCCCTGTCTGCTTCTGCGCATTTGGCGCCAACTTCAGGAAATCCTCCTGCCCCTAAGCCTTTCGTAACGCTTTTTCCAATCAAAACTTTAGTAATGGATTCTTCCATGATGTTTAAATGCTGGCGGTCTGTATTGCATGCCACGAGTTGTGCGCCTTTTACGTTCAGCCTCTTCAGCCTGTTGACCGTATTGTTTCCTCCGCCTCCTACTCCAATGACGGTTATTTTTATTTCCTCGAACTCATCCCCTGCTTTTACGGCTGCAGTTGGGGATTGCAGCGCGCTCTTTACAATATCTTCCAATCCAATCGCCTCTTTTTTCGGTGGGTATTCTGCTCTTGCAAAATGCGTTTTTCCCCGCATTCTCCAGTGCAGTGAAATTCAGAAAGAATATTTTATTTAAAAACCTTCCTATTCCACAAATATGTTCCGATAGGTTTGGAACTTTTTGCAGTTGATTGGAGGGGCAGGAAACTTTCCCACCCTCAAAACCGGCCTGAAGCATATCCGGGCATATGCTTTTATATCCGGCTTTCTTTATTTCGACTGCTCGGACGGTTTCATGCCTTTTTTTGGCCCGATGCCTTCGAGAGTGCAAGGGTGATGTCTGGATGGGTGCCGATTCTGAATCGTTTCTCGTGACCGTTCCTCTGGATTGGGATTTAAAGGAGCACGCGGAAGCGAAAAGAAAATTCCCGAGTGTGCAGGATTTAATTCGCGAATTGATCAGAAGGGACATAGAATCTTACGACAAGGATTCGCGCGAGAGCGAAGCGAAAACGAACGGAAAATGAAAAAGCCCGAGATGGGCGGTCATGACTGATTCTCAAGTTTGGTACCTAACGGAAGAATTGCTTAACCAAATTAACAACTTAGTTGTGCATTTTTTTGGTGGAGAGAAGGGAGTTAAAAATGAAGCTAATATTTATTTTATAGCCGAGAGAGTGAAAACGCTTCACGAAGGCCTTGAAGAAAAGCAAAAAATCCTAGCAAAAGCAGCATTCTATTTAGTTCAGATAGTTAGAGAACGACATCCTTTTACAGATGGAAACAAACGCACGGGCATAATAGCTACGGAGCTATTCCTATTTAGCAACGGCTTTAAACTAAAGCACTCGCAAGAAGAAAAAGAAAAATTTTTGCTCGAGCTGGCGTATAAGAAAAAGAGTTTCAAGCAAACCATAAGCTGGATAAAAGAAGGACTTGCAGAATTAACGAAGGGGGAAGAACTGGAAGTTTTTAGAGGATGGAATGCTGATAAAACTAGCCAACGTAAAATGGTTGTAAAATAGGTATAAATAACCAAAAAACAAGAGTGATAGTATGACAAAAAAAGAGCATGCAATCCTAGAATACCTGCTAAAGAAGAACAAGAAGCTATTGAAATCGCTCGCCAGCAAATAGCTCAGGCTATTGGTTTCTTTGCATTTCGAACAATTCTTCCATTTCCTTTTCGGTCGTCGCTTGCTTCGGGCTTTTGTCTTCCCTTACTTTTACAAGCCTCGGAAAGCGCAATGCTAATCCTTCCCTGCCGTGCATTCCCGCAGTATGCACTGGCGAGCGGGTTATTTCGTCAGCGTTTATTTCCACAACGTACTTGGGTGAAACCCAAACATCCGCGTCGATAAGCGCGTCTACGTTAGCAGGTTTTTCCTTCAAAGCGATTTTCGAAAGAGTTTTCTCGAACCAGCCCATCTGCTCTTCGCTGAAGCCCGTTCCTATCTTGCATAGCGTTCGAAAACGGTTTTTGTTTTCGTCGTATACTGCCGCAAGCAAACCCCCAAAACCGAATTTGGTTCTTTTTCCTTTTCCCAAATAATATCCCACAATCACGCCGTCAACAGTGTCGTTCAGCCCCTCGCCGTAGGATTTCTTGAGTTTGATCCAAGAGAACTTGCGGGCGCCTGCCGTATACGGTGCAGTTAAATCCTTCGCGATTATGCCTTCCAGCCCCTCGCCGACCACTTCCTCGAAAAACTCCTGCAATTCTTGCCCCGATTTCGCAATCACGTATTGCGAGGGCATTACCGTTTTTCCAGAGCCGAAAATCCTGTCGATTGTTTTCCTTCTTTCCGCATACGCAGTATTCGTGTAATCCTTTCCGTCCAAAAGCAAAACGTCGAAAACGAAAAATTTGAGGGGCAATGCTTTCGCTTTTTCTGCGATTCCGTGCTTCCGCTTGCGTTGGATGGTGGCTTGGAATGGAAGGAATTTCTTGGTTTTTTCGTCGAAAGCGATTGCCTCGCCTTCAACAATAAATTCCTTGTTCTTGATTTTTTTGAATTCACTCACCAAATCGGGAAACATGTGCGTCATTTTCTCCAAACGCCGCGAGTAGATTTCTATCTTGTCGTTTTGCTTGTGCACTTGCAAACGAAAGCCGTCGTATTTGCTCTCGACGGCGCACTCCCCGATTTTTTCTATTATTTCGTCGGGAGTGGGCAGGCGTTCTGCCATTGCAGGCTGGATTGGGGAGAAAGGCTTTGCTTTAATGTGCTTCACGCCGCCAATTCCTTTTTCGAAAAACAATTCCGCAATCAAGCCCAAGTCGCTCGTGAAATTATACGCCCTTTCCAGCTCTGGGCGCAGGCTCTTGTCCTTGGCGCGCAAAACGCTCAACGCGTCGATGACGGTCGCTTCCCCGGCCCCCAAACGAAGTTTTCCTGTAACAAATCGGATGATGTATTTCGCTTCGAGCGGGGTTGCGTTGCCCAACAAGTCCGCCAAGAGTTTTATCTTCAACTCCTGGCTTCCTTCACCGCCCGAAATCGCAATTTTGTAAAAGTTTTCGTAAACTTTTTCCGTCGATAAGCGTGAAGAGCCTAGGCGGTGTTGGGTTTTGCTTTTCAGCAATTCTTGCGTAGTGTCTCCCAAATCCCCGCTCTTGCGGTAGTGGGCTTCAACTTCCTTTGGGCTTTTGCCAGAAACTAATGCGATCGATCGAACGCATAGCTTGTCCCCCATTCCCAATTCTATTCCGTAGTGCTGGGGCACCAAAACGCCCGTAATCAAATACACGACATGCTTGACTTCTTTCTTCGAGCATTCTCCCAAGAGTTCTGCGATGTCGTCAGTAATCTCAAGCCGTTTAGTGGTTGAAGATAGTTTTTCGAAAATGCCTGCGAGCCGCGAAAACTCCATGTTTTTATAATCCCTTCGAAAGTTTAATAGTTGATGGCTAGAGAAAAAAAGCTGATTGTGGTCGGTGTTCTTCATGACGTTGATCACCCCAGCTACGGCGAAATTTTAACTTGGATAAGGAAAAACGTAAGAAGAGGGATGAAAATAGGGATTGAATCCGCACCTTACACGCCTATAGTATCCCCTCCCGCCAGCGGCGTTATTACCCCGTCCCACGTGCTCGGGGAATACGCTGACTCAAAAAGATTTTATTCCGCCCATCCTACTCATAAGTTTTTCTTGGATGTGATTGACGCGCTTGTGAAGAAAAAAGCAGAAGTTGTTCCTGTTGGAATCGATCCGAACATTTTAATCCAAGCGCAGAATTTGGACGAAGTTTTGAAAGGACAGCAGATTTTGGATAATGATAGGCTTCTGGAGACAGGTAGGCTTCGCGAACTTTTTTCAATAACCCAAACGCATCACATGCTGAAGTCTTCCCTTGAACATGATGTGGACGTTATGATTGTCGGCCTAGCTCACGCGGCTCACATTGAACAGCATTGCAAAGATTGGGTTAATGTAGTGCCTGCAGTTGAAGACGAGCATTGGGACTATCAGAAGGAATTGCGAAGTTTGGTTTTCGATAAGTTTTTGAATGAAGAAGACAGGCTTAAAGTGAAGGGAATGTTTAAATCATTGAAAAAAAGCAAGGGCTAGGTTTTCAGTACTCGGTGCTTTCGCCTTCGAAGTCGTTCGCGTCGTCGTCCCAGTCGGACTTCCATTCCTTGGATTCCTTCATCTCGTCCCAAGTCATGGAAAACTTGTCTCTCCTGCCCTTGGTTTTCTTCAAGCTTTTTCTAGGCGCAGAGCGCTTTGCGCTTTTTTTCGCTTTCCTGGCTTTTGAAGCCTTTCTCTTCAGGGTCTTCTTCCTCGTTTTTTTCTTCGCCATGAGCACACCGTTTTTCACGCCCTACGCACGAGCGTGGAAACTGTAAAAATAAAGCACAATCGTATAAAAAGGTTGCGAACGCAGCTAATAAAAACTCTGAACTCAAGAAATTGTTTATGGACGAGAGAACCGTGTTTATTTTCGATCGTTTTGGAAAGTGGAGAAGCCAATCTTCACTTCAAAAGCCTGGTTTTTGGGGCAAGTTTTTGAAACGCACTGCTTTTCGCGTAAACCGCTTGGCGCAACAACCCGTAGAAAACACGATTTACTACATCCTCGCGGGTTTGCCTGTTCCAATGTGGAGTGAACAAGATGCAGAGCAAGTTACTGACTGGCTTTCCCGAAGGCTTTTGAGAAGCAATTTCAAAGCCCCTCAATTGCCTAACGAAACGCAGGAAATGCTCATGAGGTCTCTTGCAGTCAAAGAATTCAAAAGGTTTTTGGCGCAAGACCCGGAGGCGAAGTTCGCTTTGATGCAGCACTATCAAGAGCAGCACGGCAAGATTCCCATGGAAATCCACCGAATTCTCCCACGACCGCCGGTTTTCAAAAGACCATTCGGAAGCCAGAATCTGGTCCACAATTTTGCGCAGATGGAGCGGGCGCGACAGGGCAGGCCGCTGTTTAGAAAGCCCCAGCGTTTTGCGCCCGGTCGAGCATGAAATACGCCTTTAAATAATTCTTTCTCTTAATCCCCTTTGATTAAGGGCAATGAACATTTTCATTTTCTTGGGCATCGTGGTTTTCGTCGCTTGCTTCGGCGGTTTGCTGTATTTGAATTCCTCCGGCGAAGGCGGAAAACTCATTTTCGTCAACCCCCCGTACAACTACATCGTAGGCGACACCCTCAGTTTCTTCAACTCTTTCCTGTTTGTGTTCATTTTCTCCGCGGCGTTTTTCGGCGTTGCCGCGCCAATCGCCTTGGGGATAGAAGGGTTGAAATATGCATCGTTGCTTTCCGCAGGGTTGATGCCCGTTTACGACATCCTGTTTGCAATCCCGCAGGTTTTGGCGGCGTATTCCGCTTCGATGCTCGGCAAAGGGGCGATTGAAGACTACCAAGGCAAGGGAAGCGTTTTTGCTCACCGGAAGGATGCGGTGAAATGGTTTGCCGTGGGCGTCGTTTTTCTCGTGATTTTAATACTCGCGCGCAGTTATTTGTAGAGGCCTGCGGAAGGAAAGTGGAAAGAATGGTTCTTGCGTTCTTGCTGTTCGGAGGGGGGGTTTTCGACATTTTCGAAACCCTTTCCGAGTTGGATTTCGTCATTCGCGTGATGCTTTTTTCTTATTTGCTTTTTTGGCTTTACACTACGTTCATCCCTTCACGGGCGGAAGTGCTGTTCGGCTTGACTGGGATAGCAGCCGGATACTTGGTTTTCGCCCACGGAATTTCCGTAACTGTCTTGGTGTTGTTTTTCATTTTTTTCGTAATGCTGGGTTCGCAGTTGCAAATGCTTTTGCAATTCGGAATAATGCCTTTGCTGGGCTATCAATACCACGGGGATAGGTTCGTGCATACGGATGAAATAAACGCGCAGCAAAACCAGCAAAATGCGCAAGCGCTTGCACATCAATACAGCCAATCTGCAGTAGAAGAACAACAGACTTGGAGGCAGCCTTGAAATGATTCCCCTGCTTTTACACATTGCGTTCTTTTCAATAATCGACGACGTTCTCAACATACTCTCGTGGACGTGGTGGCTGTGGCTTTTCTTTCTCGCGTGGTATTTCTACAAGTGGGCTCAAGAGCACGTGGGGTTTTCGCCCGTGCTCGCCATAGCCGTCGGCGCCATACTGGTTTACTTTCTAGTCATCGAACACCCTTTCATCGGAAGCTTTTCCATTTTGGTCTGGATTTTAATCACTAGCGGAATACTCTGGCTGCTTCCCATGGTCAGCATGCTTTTCAACACGTTCTTCCACAAGCCCGACCAGCCGATTCAGCAGATGCAACAGCCAATGAGGAGGCAATTTTAACGAAAAAAAGGTGATTTGAACTACACATGTCTTTCTCAAAAAAACTCGGAGTCCTAAAGAATTACTATCTTTCAGCGCACGGAATCAGGCGGGATTTTTACAACTGGAAATGGCGTTTGTTCATCATCTTTCTCGCCTGCCTAGTGATTTTGTTCATCAACGATTACTTGCAGGGGAAATACGTTGCGACCGTAGCGTTTGAAGCGAAAGCCGACGGGACGCTCGAGGCTGCGTCGTACGCTTTTGCTGATAAACTGTTCAATTGGTTCATGACCGGCGTTTTGTTCGGAATAATCGCGTTGGCCGTGTTGTACGAGGGAGAATTCATTTTGGGATTGCGGAAAATGATTTCAAAGTTTGAAAAGCAAGCCCAATCGCAAGTGGGCAGGATGGCCGGTTTAAAGCAAAGGCGAAAGAATGTTAAACAACGAAAGAAATAGTTTTTTGATGCATTGAAATGACCCCCTTTTTTCTTTTGGATTTCATCGAAGCGCTGACCGTAGTCATAATCATAATCGACTTTATCCTGGTGTACCGGATTTTCTACCCGGAAATCGTGAGTTCGCAAATAATCGGGATAGTCCTCACTACGGTCATCACTTTCCTCTTGATAGTCCCTTACGCTTGGGTGGCGTGGTTGGTTTTCCTCGGCGGTTTCGCTTATTCGTTCTTCTGGGGATTCCAGCCTTGGACTTGGGCTCAGGACGAGCCTTACGAAGGCGACAAGCTGGAAAAGGAAATGGGCCCATAGTTTTAGCGTACGGGTTGAGTTGGAGAAATGGATTTCACTTCCCTCTTCATAGTAGTCCTGATGATCCTGGCGGCGAAAACAGATTTGGTTTGGGTCGCAGGAGGGCTTGGAATTCTTTTGCTCGTTACTTCAAAAGGCAGTTATTCCATTGCAGCTGCAATCGTCGGGCTTGCCGTTGCCGCAGCGCTTTACTTCCTCGGCGAAAGCAACTTGAGTTTTTACGTGATGGTCGGAGGATTGGGCTTGGTACTCTTGCTTTTGGCCAAGAAAGAATCCGACCAGCCTTCAGGATACTATCCCCCTGCAGCGTAAGCGAAGGCATTCACACAATTTAAAAGCAAGATTCAGTCTTATTCGTATTACGGTTGGATGGAATGTCTTGGCTTTTGGCGATAGCGCTTTTTGCGATCGGAATTTTCCTGATGGAATCCTCCCAGTTCATCGGTTTTCTTACTATTCTTGCAGGCGTTTTCGCTTTGTTGCTTAAGCCGAAACAGCCTGTAGCCGTTTCTCACTCCCCTCCGCAAGCGCCTTACTACGCCCCTCCTGTGGTAATAAAGTCCGGAGGCCACCCTCCGCAATTGGAAAAAATAAAACTTAGGGTGAAAGAAGGGTGGACTGGCACTACCGTTGCTGAAGATTTTTTCGAAGCGCTGGGTAACATTCTCCTTCTTCCTGCTAAAATAATCTGGCGTTTGTTGAGAATCGGAAGGGGCAAACAGAAAGAGTCCGAAAAGGAGTCTGGAAGGAAATGAGCTCTTTGCTTACGCTCGTAGTTTTGGGCGCTTTAGCGTGGTATTCGTTTGAAAACGGAATGGAATTCTTCGGCTTTCTCGTCGTTTTAGCCGGGATACTGCTGCTTTTCACTCAAAAACCGCAGAGCAAACGGATTGAAGAAAGCGACTATCCCTATCCGCCCGGCCAGCAGCCTATAGTGATCGATTCCGGCGGTGGCGGCGTCAAGGGGACTAAGGAAATTAACTTGAAAGTCAAACGCTGGAGAGACCGTTGGGGCGGCCACCCCCAGGAATACATCATGTTGCATACGGGAATAGCGGTGGACAACCTTGCGAGAAGCGTACTTTACATTTTCGGGTTAGAGAAGGACAAGAAGAAAAAGAAGTAATAAGGCGGTAGGGTTAAATGCAATATTCTAGCATGGCTTTGTTTCTGATTGCAATAGCCGTAGTGTCTTTGCTCACGGGTTTTGAATGGCTGGCGGTTGTTTTCATTGCAATAGGCTTGGCTTTGTTTTACTACGACAGCCAAACCCCTGCAATCGTTGAAGAAGCCCCGCGCAAAAAAGAAGCCCGAACGCCCCAACAGCCGCAGCAAGTGATAGTAGTCCAGCAAAGCGGCGGGGACGTTTCCAGTGCATTGGCTGAAGAAATCGTAAAGCACGAACGGATTTTAGAGCACGAGGTTTTAGGAAAAGCGCGCCCTCAGAAAAAGAATTGAAAACGATTCAAACGAGCCCCAGTTCGATTTTCGCCTGTTCGCTCATTTTCTCCGGAGTCCAAGGAGGTTCCCAAACGATTTCAACATTCACCTTCTCGACTCCATCCAACGCGCCGATTTTGCTTTTCACTTCAGCGATTATCTCCGGGCCCATGGGGCATAATGGGGTGGTCATGGTCATTTTTACGGAAACAGTTTTCCCTTCGATTGTAACGCCGTAAACCAACCCCAAATCCACGATGTTAAACGCTATTTCCGGGTCCAGCACGGTTTTCAAAACTTTCTGCCCTTCTTCTGGTGAAGCCATACTACTCTCCTTATAACGATGCTATTTAAATACAATTAATTCGTTTGGATTTATGTCCTTCGCATTGGGGGGGGGAAGAATATGAAAATATCTAACATAGCCTTGTTTTTTCTAGCTTTTTTTGCCTTCAGTAATCTTGTTTTTGCCGCAAACGACGCTTTGATTAACGCTTCCATCACGACGATTTCCTACACGGCCGGCGGCCTTGCGGCTAACGTAACCGTGAACGGCAACGCTTCTTACAACGTTTCTTTCGCAACTTCCACCGTAAGCTACAATCGCACGATATTCAACATCACCTTTCCCGCAGGCTTCATAATGACTAGCGCTCATATTGCAAACTCGTCCGGCGGTTTCAGTTACGGTTTTATGAACGGCACTTACAACGGTTCCATGGCGTTCAACACGCGCGTGGTGGGGCAAGTGTTCGAGATGTATATGCTCAACAACGCAACGGTTGGAAATTACACCAACACTTTCTGGTCTTTCATAATAAACGCAACTCAAAATTCTAACCTTTCTGCCACTTACCAGACTACCGCCAGGCTTTTCGACGCTGCACAGGCCAACATTACGACTGAAGGGCCTAACGTTTCAGCAGCTTTCGGCCTCAGCACCTACCCGGCTTTCAACATGAGCATTTACAGCGGGAACGGGCAGACTGGTGATGTAAACACCAGCTTGGCAACCAACATTACGGTTTTAGTGACGGACAATTTCGGAAACCCGATTTCGAATTATCTCGTGAATTTCACTGCTTTGAACGGCTCGAGCCAGGCGTTCACTAATTACGGCGCGGCAGTGGGATTGAATACTACGCAGATTGGCTTCAACGCGTACAGGACTTTGAATGCAACTACGAATTCAACCGGCCACGCGAGCCTCATTGCTTTCTTGGGCAACACTACCCTAAACGCTTCAACCACGCGATATGCGTTCAACGCCAGCAATTTGAACTTGAGCAGTTCGACGAAAAACGTCGTGTTCTACCAAACGCCCAGAGCTGCAAGAATTACTTATTATCTACTAACCGCGTCCACAACCAGCACTTCAACGGATGCCGCATTCACTGTTCTCGTGTCATCCTACGACGTGTTCCACAACATAAACGCCACTAGCGCTTGGAACGGCACTATCAACGTAATATCCACTGCAGTCTTAACTACCCTCACGTATTCAACCGACGGAGCGGATTACTCTGCATGGCCGGGTGCAGGCGTTAACAGGGCTCTCGCGACAGGAAACGTGACAACGTGGTTTAAGCAATCGACCAACGCAGACTTGACTTTCAACTTTACCGATACGGGCGTTCCGCAGTCTATTGGTACATCCGCCCAAGTTATAGTTCGAAGCGCAGGGGTGAGCGGAGGCAGTGGCGGCGGTGCAACCCCGACTCCCACTCCAACTCCCACCCCTTCATCCACTCCCACCCCAACCCCAACTCCCTCGCCTACGGTGAACGAGAGGAACGTGGATTCGTCAACTAAAGTCAAGGGCTCGTTCTTTCTATCAAGCGCTTCATTCGAATTGACTTACACTGCCGGAAGCAAAGGGTTTTACGGAGACATTTCTTGGCGTTTGCCTTTCGATTATGCCGACTTCCAGGCAGGCAAGATTTCCATACGCCCTGCTCCCAAGAGAGTAATTCAAGGAAGCGTTCTGGCCACTTGGGAGAACGTAGACTTGAATGCAGGCGGAAAGTTCGTAGTAACCGTTACAGTTGACAAGAGCGTTGACCCGAGCGTAATGCAGCAATTTGCAAAGCCGAGTTTAAGCCCCAAAACGAGACTGGCGCCCACGAGCAGGCCTACTGTACAGCCGACTGCAACACCCACAACGCCTAAAAAACCGGTGGCTCAAGGCCAGCAAGCAGATTACACCCTGTGGTTAATACTCTTGGTGGTAATAATCGCGGGCGGGTATTACTTCTTTGCAATGCGCAAGAAACCCGGCTTGTACAAGTAGGGGCCTTTTTCTTACCCCCTCCTCTTTCTTTTTATTTTTCCCAATTTAAACCCCTTTAAAAGATGTTTTTGTTACTACCTTTTTGTAGTAAGGTATAAAAAGGGGTGTACTGCATAAGCATTAAACTCGCCTGCTTGAGGCGGGTTTTGAAATGGTGTGGAAAATTGGCTCTTACCGGCGAAACGATAGTGTTCTTCGTATTCATTGTACTTGCGATCAGCGCTTTGAACAACGGGGGCTGGAGTACTGACCACTTCCTAGTCTGGGGCCCGGCAATGGTGCTGCAAATTCCTTTTAAGATAATCGGAGCCATAGCTTCAACGGCTCCTTTGCTCGTGCCGTTGGCAGTGATTGCTTTGCTGGCTTACTTCACGTTCTTGGAAAACACGTTGGGCGAGGCTTTCGTTACGCTGGTCGTTTTCGGCGCGGTAGTCGTAATGCTGGGAGTTTAAAAACCGCTTTATGCAGAGTTTTACGGGTGGGGTTTGGAATGGACGGGAGCGGGTTTTGGGTTTTGGTTTTGCTTTTGATTCTTCTGGTCGAGCCGGTGAGAGACTCGTTGTGGGGCTTGCTGCTCGGCGCGGACCCGCTTGCGTTGCTCGCAGTGCTTTTGATAGTCTGGTACGCGGCAAGCAACTACTGAACTTTTTTCTTGCACAAAACTATTTCGTCCTTAGCAACAGTTTCCTGTCCGTATCGAGAATCTTTTCGTTTATTGACTCCAATGCTTTCAATAAAGCCAACGCCTCGTCGATTTTTTCTTCAAGCGACTCCGGGGGTCGCCCGCTTTTTTCCGTTTTAGGCTTTACTTCTATCGATTCATCCTCTTCTTTCCGCTCTGCTTTTTCTTCCATGGCTATTTCCGCTCGCGGCTCTTCTGACGCTTCCACTTCCTCTTCCCGAAACAGGCTCTTGCCTTGGTTTTCGACCAAGTCGCTAATGTTTATTTCCAACTCCCCCTTCCTCTTTGAAAAGGGTTTAGCTTGCGCAGGCGCGCTTTTTCCTGTTTTTTCAGGCTGAGCTTCTCTTTCCATTTGCTTGAACAACCCTTGCTGTTTTTCTTCAGGAGCTTGGGTTTTAGCAAGGGGCGTGGTTTTCTGTTGGGGTGCGATTGCTTCTTCGAATAGCTTTTCGGCATCGCTCACGCCCAACTCTTTCAAATTGCTTATCACTTGTTCTCGTGAAAGGCCTTTCTCGAGCAATTGCCTTATCACGATTTTCAAATCCATAGTGAAATAACCCCGACCGCCTTTTTAACCCTTTTTTGGTTTCAAACATTCGCTCGCGCAATTGCTTTAAAACAAAATGCGTTAATGCATAGCATGGAATTGGACTTGCCGTTCGGCCCTTGGAAGGAAATAGCTTCGGCAGAGTGGAACGGGGTTCCTACGGGCATATACGCAAATACCGAAAAACTCTTGCTGATGGTCGCCTTTTCCAAAGAACCCGCGCCTGAAGAAAGGAAAAAAGAAAAGCCTATTGAAAAACCGAACGAAAAATCCGGTTTGCCCGAGCTTCCTTCAGGCAAGCAAGGGGTTTTGGTTTTGATGAAGAAACCCTTGTTTCTCGAAGGGTCCGCTTCGAGCATCGAAAAGTTCGTGCAAGGGCAGACGCGCGACTTGAGCGTAGTGTCGAAAGTGATAGACAAGAAGCATTACACTTACGTTTTTCTGGAAGCCCAGCCGTTTTTCGTGGAATTCCGGAAGGAAGAGCTTGTAAAAGCTGTGAAGGAACAGCACGAGGAAATCGGAGCGTTGGCGAAAATGGTTTTCGACGTTGCGCGCAATTACGGCTGCCGCGCGCGGGAGTTGGACACGACCGAGGATAGCATAAGCGAAAACTTGTTGGGCGACCCGATAACCCTCTTTGCTTTCGGCGGATTAAAGTCAAAGCAATTGTTTTCCTCGCTCGAAGAAAAAAAAGCTGTTTTGGGTTTCACCGCCGAGGGGAAGCAAATCGAAATTTCGTCCAGCGAAATGCAGGTGGCCTTGGTTTTGGGGCAAGGGAAGCAACCGCGCTTGAAAGCAATGCAAATATGCATCGAAAACCTTTTGGTTTCTGGAATCCCGTGCATCGCTTTGGGCGAGAGCGATTACTTCCAAAGCCTTGCGTTTCCGAACAAAAACTCGATTGAATTGGAAAAAGCCGGACTGCCGAAAGCATCGGGCTTTCCGTTGAAAAGCTATTCCTTGGGCAAAGGGTTTTACATAGACTTGCATTTCGCGAACCCCAAGTCTTTCTCCAAGCTTTTTTTCCCTTCTGATTTGCAGGGCCTCGTCGAGGGAGTTTGGGGCGACAGTACTTTGGCGGGGTTGAGGGAAAAGCTCGAGTCTCAAGGGCAGAAGTACGCGATTGCAAAAGCCGTTCGCATTCTAAGCGCTGTGGAAAAGGCGTTTCCCGGGTTTTTTGCGCCTAACGCCGCTGAAGAGCTGAAAAGCCCGTGGTCGGAAAAAACGGGGAGAGTTGTTTTTTTGAATGCGGGGGGGAATGCCGATTTGCATGCGCTTGCTGTTGAAAGTATTTTAAACTCGCTGGGAGAAGCGGGCGAAGGCGCGCTTGCAATAGCGCTGGAAGCGGACGTTTCCCTATTGCCGAAAGAAACGGTTGATTTGATAGCTTCCATTCAAAACAAGGTTTTCCTCGTGTTGAATTCCGAAGGCGATGCGGGCGATTCGAAACTCG
>OBEQ012011871.1_pt1 | contig 22242 bp, 16 predicted proteins | sample 1670901 | NCBI WGS metagenome assembly OBEQ01 (sample SAMEA104232315, study PRJEB22302) | groundwater metagenome | biome: forest; feature: aquifer; material: groundwater | place: USA | collected 2011-08-07 | depth 5.4 m
CACCCGCCCCCGGAGAACGAGCCGGCACGCGGGCTTGCGCAATCTGGCCGCGGACGGACTGCGGCGCCTCGTGGCGCCGGGTTTCGGAGCTACGGCTGCGCGCCGCTCATCAGCAGGAGGCTATCCTCGACGAGGTCGCGGCTCTCGACGTGGGTGAGCCATGCGACAGCCATCCTTGCCTTCGAATCGACCGCATCCAGGAGCTCCTCTCCGGCCTCGCGACATAGCGAGAATCGCGCCACGTTCGAAGTGTGCGGAAGCCAGTGAGGTGTCGCGCGCGGGTCACGCGCTCGGAGGTCGGTGTCACACGGACGCGGGCGTTGGGTCCCTTCGGAAAGACCGCAGGTCGCCGGCGAGCGAACATCGCGAGCGAAGTGAGGAGGTGCCGAGTGCCGTGCCGAGTGCGGTGCCATTTAACTCAGTGCATGTAGTCGAGCGGGTCGTAGGTAGTGGAGACCGCCGAGTTCTCGCCAGTCCGACCACCTCCGCATCTCTGGCAGAACGAGCATGCGGTTGACGGCTCGCGGGCGTAGCGTTCGCGAGGCCGAGGTGCGTGCGATCGTCGTGGCGGTAGCGACGTCGTCGCGCAACAAGCGCCCCACGTGGCGCTCGCTGAGGACGACAACGTGGTCAAGGAGCTGGCGATGAACGCTGCTGATCCACCGTTCGGCCACACCGTTCTGCCCAACCGAAGCCAGCCGATCCAGCCTGTGACACGAGCACGCGGTGCGCGGGACCGCCATGAGACAGCCCGATGCGCAGAGCTCCGCCTCGCCCCTGGCATGGGTGTCCGATTGGGGCGGGATGACCGAGATGACTTGCGTGCAGAACTATGTGACGAACCATGGATTTCCCGGCTGGTACGATGAATCATCGTCGAGCGGTGCGATCTCACCTATTGGCTTCTACGATCACATCTCCGTGATGAACTATTGCAATACGGAGGGCCGTCAAGCCAACTGGGGCGTGCTCTCACCCGGTGATATCACAGGCGTTCAGGCATTGTACGGCCCGCCATCGTCCCGATAGAGAACCGACCCGAATCAGCGGGTCGTCGCACGCTCCCCGACATTCCGCATCACCCCGCTCGACGGAACACTTCGATAATTGCCAATGGTCAGGTAGTCGAAGATGTCGAGCTGTTGCCGGTTGACCCAATCGGAGAAGAACATCAGCAGGAACTGAAGCGGCTAAGTTGTCATGAACGCTGCATCCTACCGTGCCAGAATGGCCGAAGATCGACGCATTCCCCTGCGAGCGGCACGTGGCGTCGCCTCGATAACGTGACTGTTTTCGTGAGCCGAGCCGTCGCGAGCGGCTTTGACTGGTCTGCGCGCCTGCAGGCACGCCGCCGAACGCGAAGAACCTGGTCGCCATTGCCGCTCGCCGGCACGACATCGAGCAGATCTTCGAAGTCGCAAAGGGTGAGGTCGGACTGGACCACTACGAGGTCCGCTCCTGGATCGGCTGGCATCATCACATCACGCTCAGCATGCTTGCCCTTTGCTTCCTCACCCTCGAGAAACGACGCCTGGGAAACCCTCCTCCACTGACGGTTGCCCAGATCCGCGTCGCGCTGGCCCGCCTTCTCCAAGATCCACTGTCGACTCCGCGAAGATAGCCGCAGACATCACGAGGCAGCTTCGCCGCAACGAAGAGGTTCGCCTGGACCACTGGCGGTCTCTCGGCCTGCCCGCTCCGCGCAAGAAGGCACCCTCACGATCCGCATCCTGCACAGTCGAGCTAACGTACTGCTCGCTGGTCATTCTGGTTTTCAAACAGCAACTGCATGGCCGGGCAAGGGTCGCGCGGGCCAACGCGGCGGACCCACCTCCTTTCGTGGTGCGGGTCGCGCACCAGCGCCGCGGCGCGTGGCCCCTCCGGCGCGCGCCGACAGGCTGCTACCAACACGGCTCTAGTTGGCCCAAGATTCGGAATTCGGTCTTGCAATGGTGACTCGGGCGGACCACGCCTCGTGATCGAGAATGCATCGAGGTGCTGGGTGGCGTGACCTCTACCGGCGACCTCAGGTGCGATACATGCGGCGTCGACACACGCGTGGACGCGTTCGCGCCCCTGGATCGAGGGCGTCTTGGCCGGGGAGGACCCGAGCTCGTGCGCGAATCGTCACCGCGCGGGCGATGGCCCACCACTGGCACCGACGCTGCAGCCCCTGGAAGGCATGAAATCATCCATCCGTGCGTTGCTGTTGGTAGCAGGAATGTCGGCTTGTGGTGGAGGAGGAACCACGACGGACGGTGAGAGATCGCCCACCGCCACCCCGCCCGGAACATCGCCGGACGTGAGCCCGAATGCGTCGGACTTGAGGCCCGGCTCGCCCGACGTCGCGCGGAACCAGTGCGGCGGCGGGCCGGCCATCGCCGGGTGCGGATCGATCGCCTACATGTCGACCTTCACCGAGATGCCGGCGCCCGATGGCGCGCACTACACGCGCTGCGAATCGCTCGGTCCCGAGACCGGCACGCGCGCCGCGATCGCGCCCGACACATCGCGCGTCGCGGTGATCACCAGCGCGGGCACGGTGCGCCTGTTCGCGACCAATCCGTGGGGCGAGATCGCGCAGCTCGCCGCGCCGCTCGGTCGTATCGACGCGGCCGCGTTCTCGCCGGACAGCGCGACCCTCGCCACGATCTCGCCGGAGATGGGCATCGTCACCCTGTGGCGCGCGTCCGACGGTCAGCGCGGCCAGACCTACACCGCCGCGCGGCCGGCCTTCATGCCCGATCACGACGACTCCGCGCTCGCCTTCACACCGGACGGCCGCAAGCTCGCGACCTCGCTCAGCATGCTGATCGATCTCGACACCGGCACGACCAGCCCCCTGTCGACCGTCGACACCACGCTGCACCTCGCATTCGCGCCCGGCGACGCGGCCCTGTTCGAGCACGCGCACTTCAGGATCGGCAACTCGCCGCCGACCACCGTGCTGGCGCGGCTCGACGCCGCGACCGGCGCCAAGACCGACCTGTTCCGGGCCTACGACCGCGCGCTGCTCAGCCACGCGCTCAGCGCCGATCACGCGCTGCTCGCGTTCACCCAGACCGAGGAGGCTGGCGAGGCCTCCCTGCGCGAGTACCGGATCGCGGACGGCGCGCTGGTCGCGAGCGTCGCGGGCTTCACCGGCACCGTGCTCGGCTACTCGCCCGACGGCGCGCGATTGTATACGTGGAAAGGCGGCATCATCACCGCGCTCGACCCCACCAATCTCCACGCACTCGGCGCCGCCGCCGTCGGGTTCACGCCCGATGCCTTCCTCGCGGTGTCGCCTGACGATCACCTCGTTACGTCGGCCCACGGCGTGACCACTTGGACCAATCCGTCGACCGGCGTGGTCGCGCGCGCGATGACCCACGCGCTGACTGCCGCGAGTTGGAGCAGCGAAGGCAGGTACGGCGTCGGCGCCGGCGACGCGATGTTCGTCTTCTGGCGCGATACCGACGCGAGGCCCTTGTGCACGCCCGCCCCGATCGGCGGCACCGCGCCGGCGATGTCGTCGCTCGGCACCGTGCTCGACGCCGATAGCTCGATCACGTCGCAGGACCGATCAACCACGGTGACCTCGGCGTTCAACCTCCACACGCACGGGACCAACTACTACGACATCACCGTCACCGACACGGCAACCGGCGCCCAGCTGCGCCACTGGCCGGCCTCGATCGGGCGCCAACTCTCGATGGCCGAGCCCGACGCGGCGGAGCTCTACACGCTCGAGAACTCCGACACCGCCGTGGCGGGCTGGTGCCGCTGAGCGGACGGAGGCCGCGCCACGCACGGCGCGCGATGATCAGGACGAGCGCGCGAGGCCTTGGCGGCGCACGCGGCTGACATGTCAGTTCCGCTCGGTTGTGCAGCGGTGCCCACCCCACCGATGCGGGTGTCGCCAAACCCAAAGCCAGGGGCAGGCGATACAAGCCATCGCCGCGTAGCAGGCGGCGGTCTTCTCGTACCTGGTGGCGATGCGGCGGAAACGCTTGAGGTTGTGACGGCGCTTCCTCTTGCGCTCTTCACCTGAGGGGATGACCGCCTTGATTCCGCGCTGGCGGAGCTCGTCGAGGATTGCGTTGGTGTCGTAGCTGCCATCCGCCAGACACGCGTCCCAAGAGATGAAGTCGATGAGTCGGTCCGCGACCGTGCAGTCGTGCTGTTGGCCCGGCGTGAGAACAAACTCAAGCGGTCGACCGTGGATATCGACGACGGCGTGGAGCTTCGTTGAGAAGCCGCCACGTGAACGGCCTATTTGGTTTGTTTGGGATCCCCCCGCCCTCCAGCAGCGCCCTGGTGAGCACGCACGACGGTCGAGTCGAGGATCCCAGCGACCTCTTCGTCGCTGACGGCAGTAGTGCGATAGATCAGCAGCCAAACATCGCGATTCGCCCAACGGTGAAACCGATTGTAGATGGTCTTCCAGGGGCCGAAGCGCTTCGGTAGGTCGCGCCAAAGGGACACCCCCTTGGTCGGTCGATGGGGAGCCCAACCCTCCGTCGGTCGCTCAGCGCGCCCATCTTCGCTGACTGACTCGCCTGCTAAGGCTTGGCCTTGGCGCCGACCTCGTCGAGGAGCCGTCGCACAGCGACGAGGATGTCGTCCGAGAGGGCCAGGTTCGCCTTCGCGGTGGCGCGTGCAGCCGCGACGCCGCCGATCATGGCGGCCGTGATCGCCAGCGCGCGCTGACGTCGCCCCGCCGCCGATCCGCTCTTGGCGAGCGTGCGCTCGATGATGCCGACCAGCTGGCTGAAGCCGTCGGTGAAGGCGACGCTGACGTCTCGGGGTTGCCGTGCGATCTCGCTGGCGGACGCCGCCAACGCGCAGCCGCCGCCGAGGTCGTCACGGTGCTGGCTCGACAGATAGGTGTCGAGATGATCGGTCAGCGTGGGCTCGCGCCCTTTGACCTGCGTGGTCATCCACCCGTTGGCGCGGGCCGCTCCGTCGGCGAGCGCGGCGGCCGCCAGGGCTTCCTTCGACGGGAATTGTGCGTACAGCGCTCCGTGCGTCAGGCCGGCGTGCTTACAAATCTCCGCAACCCCGACCCCGTCGATGCCCCGCTCGCGGAACAGGCGTCCGGCCGCCCGAATGAAGAACGCGGCCCCACAACTCGGTCAGGGTACGACCCCCTCGCACCTACAGCTTCGCCGTTCGCGGCCGTCGCAGATCCTCGTGCCGCTCCCTGGACCCCCGCAGCTTCCTGAAGACGCCCGTGCAGCCGGCGAGGCCGCCGGCAAGCAGCGCGATGCCTTCGTCGTCGCGGCCACCGACGCAACGGTGAGCCGGCAAGGCCCCGCGCCGCTTCCGGACGTGCCCACGGAGGAAATCAGCCAGCCCGAAGGCGACCGCTACCAGCTCGGCGCGCAGCTGGGCGTGGGCGGCAGCGGCCGCGTGATCGCCGCGACCGACCGCGAGATCGGACGCACGGTCGCGCTCAAGATGCCCAGGCCGCTCGGGTTCGGCCGCGCGGCCGGCAAGGCGCTGCGCCGCTTCCGCGACGAGGCGCGCATCACCGCGCGGCTCGAGCACCCCAACATCATCCCCATCTACGACGTGGGCGTGCTGCGCGACGGCATGCCCTTTTACACGATGCGTGTGGTCGAGCGGCACTCGCTGCGCGATGTGCTGCGCCTGCCCGCCCCGCGCGAGGCCTGGCCGCTGGCGCGCCTGTGCACGCTTCTCGTGCAGGTGTGCCGCGCGATCGGCTACGCGCACGCGCGCGGCGTGCTGCACCGCGACCTCAAGCCCGACAACATCCTGCTCGGCGAGTTCGGCGAGGTCTACGTCGCCGACTGGGGCATCGCCAAGCTGCTCGCCCACGAGCTGGAGAGCGAGCCGGGCACCGCCGTCAGCGAGCCGTCCTTCGACCCCGACGACCACACCGCGATCGGCTCGGTCCTGGGCACTCTCGGCTACATGGCGCCGGAGCAGACCCGCGGCGAGTGGGAGGAAGTCGACCGGCGCGCCGACCTGTTCGCGCTCGGCGTCATCCTCTACGAGAGCCTGTGCGGCCGGCACCCGTTCCGCTCGGCTTCGGGCTCGTCGCGCGAGGAGGTGCAGCGCGCGGTCCAGCACGAGGAGCCGCCCCTGCCGCGCACGCTCGCGCCCGGATGCCCGCTCGTGCTCGAGGGCCTGTGCTGCGCGCTCCTGGCCAAGAAGAAGGAGGACCGGCCCGACTCGGCCGAGTCGGTGGCCACCGAGATCGAGGCCTTCCTCGAGGGCGCCAAGGAGAAGGAGCGTCGCCGCCGCGAGGCCGCCGCGCTGGCCGGACGCGCGCGCGCGCCGCTCGAGCGCCACGAGCGGCTGGGCGAGGAGCGCCGCAAGCTGATCGAGGAGGCCAACGCAAAGCGTAACGCCATGCGCAGCTGGGAGCCGGTCGAGGCCAAGCGCGCCGCCTGGCAGCTCGAGGACCGCGCCGCCCAGCTGGAGACCGCGCGTGCCCGTGTGCTGGCCGAGGCCATGGAGCTCTACCAGCAGGCGCTCGCGCACGATCCCGTGTCGCCCGAGGCGCGCGCGGGCCTCGCCGACCTCTACTGGTCGCAGGCGCGCGAGGCCGAGACCATGCGCGACGAGCCCAGGCGCATCTACTACGAGTCGATGGTGCGCGACCATGACGGCGGGCGCTACGCCGCGCTGCTCTCCGCCGACGCGCACGTCTCGCTCACCTCCGATCCGCCCGGCGCCGAGGTGCTCGCCTACCGCTACGTCGAGGTCGACCGCACGCTGCGCCCCGTCGAGGAGCGCCACCTGGGCGTCACGCCCGTGCGCGAGGCGCGCTTCGCGCCCGGCACCTACCTGCTGGTGCTGCGCCATCCAGGCGCCCGCGACGTGCGCTACCCGCTCATGGCCCGGCGCGGCGACCACCAGCAGGGCCACGTCAACCTCTACTCCGACGCCGAGATCGGCGCCGACTTCATCTACGTGCCGGGCGGCGCGAGCTACCTGGGCGGCGACGAGGAGGCGCGCGGCCAGCCGCTCCAGCGCACCCAGGTGCAGGTCGAGGACTTTGCCATCGCCCGCTTCCCGGTCACCTTCGGCGAGTACCTGGCGTTCCTCAACCAGCTGCAGGCGAGCGATCCCGCCGCGTGCCGGCGTCGCCTGCCCGTGGGCAAGGACGGCCGGATGCCGGTGAAGCAGGACGAGGGCGGGCAGTGGGTGCTCGACTACGAGGATCTGGTCGAGGGCCTGGGCCGCAAGTTCTGCCCGCCCGAGCTTGGCAACTGCATCGCGATGATGCCGCTCAGCTGGTACGACGCGCGCGCCTACGCGGCGTGGCGCGGCGCGCGCGACGGCCTTTCCCTCCGCCTGCCCAGCGAGGCCGAGTTCGAGAAGGCCGCGCGCGGCGTCGACGAGCGCATCTACCCGTGGGGCAACCGCTTCGACGCCACCTTCGCCAAGATGCGCGAGTCGCGCCCGGGCTTCTCGCAGGCCGAGGCCGTGGGCGCGTTCCCCCTCGACGAGAGCCCGTACGGGGTGCGCGATCTCGGTGGCGGCATGGCCGCGTGGGTCGCGGACGTGCATGGTGAGCTGTGCGCGGACGCGGCGGACGCGGCGAGCGAGCCGCCCGAGGGCAGCCCGCTCGAGCTGGCGGGCGAGCGCGTCCACCGCGGCGGCTCGTGGTTGGTATCCGCCGAGGGTTGCCGCTCGGCCACGCGCGTGCGCTACTTCGGCTCGTTCCGTCCGTCCGAGTGCGGCATGCGCCTGGCGCGCTCGCTGCCGCGGCGCACGCCGTAGCTCTGTCGAGACGGCAGCCAGTCGGCGAAGCGAGCGGGCGGATCGGTCGTCAGCCAGCGCAGCAGGCGGAAAGACTGGGGCGACATCCCTGGAGTCCCGGCGATCCGTCGCGCCTGATGAACTCGCCGCCGGTGGCATGCGATGAGTCGTTTGGCCTTCTGTGCGAACCACGCCGATTTCTTGGGAGGGCCACCGCTCCTCCTGCTTGGCCGAACGCTCACGACGTTACGCATGGCCGCCACCGGTGAACGACAACCGAAGCCGGCCGATCCTGTCTGTGACACGAGCACGCGGTGCGCGGGACCGCTGTGAGACAGCCCTGAATGGAATGGCCTTGCGTGTGAGGAGTAACGCACCCCGTAGTCAGGCGGAGAGCCTGCCGATCGGCGAAGGCCAACGGGACCGTTCGACAGAGACCTGCTGCCAAATCGTATCGAGCAAGTCCCAAGCTCACGCACGCCAAAAGCAGGGACCGTCCCGGGACCGGTCCCGCGCGGTCCCAGAGACCGTGCGCGCGCCCTTCCGGCCTCGGGCCATGCGGCCCCGGATCCGTCGTGATCGTCGGGCAAGGCCGCGTCTCGACGTGACTTCGGGCGCACCGATGCCTCGGCGGTGAGCGTCGATCTCGTCGGCACATCGGTTGCACAGAGAGCGGCGCATCGACGCACCACCCACGTTCCCGAAAAGGAGATTGTTCGATGAAGAAGATGATTCTCGCTCTCGTGTCTGCGGCCGCGGCCGTGCCCTTCCTCGCTTCCCCCGAGATCGCTCGCGCCGACGCCACGTGCACGTCGCTCGTCTCGACCGTCCGGTCGCACCTGGCCCAAGGCCAGTTCGTCAACGTCATGATGTCGCAGCACCGGCAGGATCCCCACTGGGGCACGCAGTACAGCGAAGGGTTTTTGGGCGGCACCGGGCCGACCATCTACGGCCGCGCGACCGAGTACTTCAGCATCCGTCGCAATTCATCGCAGATCCCGTTCAGCGGCGACGCAGAGAACCTGTCGTGGAACCTCGACAGTAATGGCGTGCTGCGCATCCACAATGACTCGTGGAACTTCGACTTCGGGCCCATCGACTTCACCTGCAAGGGCTCGATGATGACCGTCTACCAGCCTGGCGGCGTCTTCACGCTGACGTTCGGTGACTACTTCTGGCCGATCTCGTGATCGCCACCCGGTGAGCTACGCCCGCTTCTCGTGCGTCACTTGGCAGGCAAGCAGAACAAGGCAAGAAGAAGAGCCTACCGAAGGACTTCGAGCAGATGCTCGAGAAGGGTGCCGACCTCGCCACCCTGCAGGCGGTCCTCGCTTTCCGGTGAACCATACTAAGCCCTCCCGCGCTGGCTGCCCGTGAGCCAAGCTCCCAGCATGCCTTTGCCCTCGCCTCTGCACTTCACCGAGTTGCTCGCTTGCGACGTCTTCCGTGACGGCGGCTCACTCGAGGCCACGCTGTGCACGCCGTCCGGAGACGTACTGAGTTTGGCCCTGGAGATCGATCGCGGCAGCAGCGAAACGCCGCGCCACGGGAATCTCTACGAATGCGCCCTGGCCTTCGTCAAGGACGCGACGCCCGTGCCGCTGGGCGGCGAGCGCGAGCGCGCGATTCTCGATGCCCTGGACGACTTGCTGCGTCGTACCGAGGCCGCCACCTCCGCGCCGTATGAGCGCCTTCGTCACTTGCGCGCCGAGGTGCCGCGCCGCACGGGCGCCATGAACTCACGGTATCGCGGCGCGCCGGAGAATCGCAGTTACTCCGATGGCACGCTCGCGGTCGTCGCGATCCTCACGATCGTCCCTGGCCGGCTCGAAGCGTTCCGCGCCTACGAACGCCAGGCCGCGACCATCATGACGAAGCACGGCGGCGTGATCGAAAGGGCTGTCTACGTGCCGGGCGAGCCGGCGCGGGAGGTCCACGTCATCCGCTTCTCAGGCGCCGAGGCCTTCGCGACGTACCGCGCCGATGCCACCTTGGCTTCGCTTGCGACTTTGCGCGACAGCGTCATCGCAACGACGGAGGTTCTCCTCGGCGAGAGCGGCCCGAGCTATCGCGAGTAGGCGACTCTGCAAGAGCCGCGCAGCCTATCGCCCTCGGCGTCTTGGGCCGGGCGAAGCCCATGTTGCGCGTCGGTCGGGCTCCTCCGAAGATGGCTCTCGGACACGGAAGCTGACGCCGTCGCCCTGGTTCGCGGACGCCCTCGAAGTTCTCCGCCAGGACATCGAGGCCGCTGGCGGCGTGGCATCCCTGCCCGGGCCTGGCTGTCGATCTCGACCGGGTCACCGACAGTGTCGACGAGCTCGCAGTCGACGCGATGAGGATGGCTATCAAAGGACCGGCATGGCGGTCTGCGGGCTCTGCGGAAGACGCGCCATCTGCAGCGGCGGCTCGCAGGTCCAACCGACCACGAAGAGGGTGATCGAGACCGTGAGCGTGGCTGGGTAAGTCGAGTTTCGCGCGCGTAGGTGCACATCGGGACACGCTCTGATCGTCTCGTAGGCGGTGTCGCCTGAAGCATTGTCAGCGTGTTCGTGTATGGTCCCATTGAAAATCGTCCGAGTGATTCCGACCCTTGTCGCCGCCCACCCTCAGCTTGATGTTCACTGGCGGCACGCTCGAGGTACGCGGACTCGCCGCCGACTCGCCGCTGGCCCTCCCCGGCTGTCAGTGGGACGCGCGCACCGCATGTCATCGGGCGCCGGCCGTCGCGTACGCCCTCCTCGTAAGGACGCTCGTGCGCGAGAAGGTCGCCTTCGAGGACCTGGCCCGCCAGTACGCCACGCTCGCCGAGGGGACTCACGTACAACGAGAGCCCCGGCCGTACCAGACCGAAGCCCTCGATGCTTGGGTCGCGCAGCGGAGCCGCGGTGTGGTCGTGCTGCCGACCGGCGCGGGCAAGTCTCAGCTGGCATGCATGGCCATCGCCGCCAAGCGGCGGGCGACGCTGGTCATCGCGCCGACGCTCGACCTCGTCCGCCAGTGGTACGACCTCCTGCGAGCGACGTTCGGCACGTCGGTCGGGGTCATCGGCGGCGGTGAGTACGACGTGCAGTCACTGACCGTGGCCACCTACGACTCCGCCTACCTGCACATGGAGCATCTGGGCGCCCGCTTCGGCCTCCTGGTCTTCGACGAGTGCCACCATCTTCCCGGCGCGGCCTACGCCATGGCCGCGCGACTCGCCATCGCACCCTTCCGACTCGGCCTGACGGCTACTCCCGAACGGACAGATGGGCGCGACAGTTTGCTCGGCGAGCTGATCGGCCCTGTGGTGTATCGGAAGGAGATCGTCGATCTCGCCGGCGACTTCCTTGCCGACTACGACACCGAGCGGGTCGTCGTGGAGCTGTCGCCCGCCGAGCGCGCGGAGTACGAATCCGAGCGTGCGATGTACCGCGGCTTCGTCGAGGGCCACGGCATCCGCATGGCCAGCCCGGGAGGCTGGGGCGAGTTCATCATGCTGTCGGCGCGGAGCGCGGAGGGACGGCGTGCGATGCTGGCCTACCGGCGGCAGCGTGAGCTCGCCTTCTGCGCCCCAGCCAAGCTCGACTACGTCGAGCATCTGCTGGCGCACCACCAGGCTGACCGCGCGCTCCTGTTCACGCAGGACAATGCAACCTGCTATGCAGTCTCGCGCCGCTTCCTCATCCCGGCCATCACCCACCAGACCAAGGTGAAGGAGCGTAGCGAGTTGCTCGAGCGTTTCGCCGACGGTCGCTACGGCGCGCTCGTAACATCGAAGGTGCTCAACGAAGGTGTCGACATCCCGGCGGCGAACGTGGCCATCGTGATCTCGGGCTCGGGTTCGGTGCGCGAGCACGTGCAACGCCTCGGCCGCATTCTGCGCAAGAAGGAAGGCAAGCGCGCGGTGCTGTACGAGCTGGTCACGGCCCAGACGTCCGAGACGTTCACGAGCGAGCGGCGGAGGGAGCACGTTGCTTACCGCTGATCTGGTCCGGGCGCGACGTCGCGGCGACGAGCTTCGACTCGTGCCACTCGATGCCGCGTTGCGTGCGCATGCCGAGGAGCTGGCCGCAGCGTACCTGGAGCTCGCGACGAGCCACGTGGGCAGAGCCCGGGAAGAGTTCGAGGAGACCTGCGACGCTGTCCGCTCGAGCGCACGAGACCAGCGCCTCGCCGACGGGTTGTGCAAACTCGTCGACGACCGCTGCGAGTTCGAGGCTGATGCGACCGTCGCGGCCGAGGAGATGCGCCGCGACGTGTTCGTCCGGGCCAGCGCGGGCAGGCGTGTCCTTCCAGCCGGAGCACGCTTCGATCGTCAGGCCGTGATCGATACCGTCGCCCAGGAGCGTGGCATCTCTCCCGACGCGGTCGAGCGCGGGCTCTACGCCGACCTCCGCGCCGCGCATCTGCTGCGTTCAGTCGAGGCCATTTCCGCACGGCGACTCGTCGACGAGTACGAGCAGGCGCAGGCGCAGGCGGTGCTCCTGCGCGCGGTGCGAGTAGTGGTCGAGGTCGAGTGCGCCATGCCCGGCGCGTACCGGGCTCTCTTCCGCAAGCTCAAGTTCCTACGGCTGCTTCATTCCATCCAAGCGCGCGAGGGCGGCGGCTACCGCATCGTGATCGATGGCCCCTTCAGTCTCTTCGAGTCGGGAACCAAGTACGGCTTGCAGCTCGCGCTCGCGTTGCCCGCGGTACGCGAGTGCGACGCATGGAAGCTCTCGGCTGAGGTGCGCTGGGGCATCGAAAGGGCACCGCTGAAATTCAGGCTCGAAGGAAAGGCCAGCTCCGAGTCCTGCCGCCGGGACGAGCCCGCCCGCCTGCCCGACGACGTCGCGGTGCTCGTCAGAGGCATTCAGGCGCTCGAGACATCCTGGCGCGTGGAACCCGCGACGGTCGTCCTGGACCTCCCCGGTGTCGGCGTCTGCGTGCCCGATCTCGTCTTCGAACACGAGGCCACCGGAGAACGCGTGTATCTGGAGGTGCTCGGTTACTGGAGCCGTGACGCGGTCTGGCGACGCGTGGAGCTCGTCAACCAAGGCCTCGGCGAGCGAATCGTCTTCGCCGTCGGCAAGCACCTGCGGGTGAGCGAGGCAGCCCTGGAGGACGGCCTGCCGGGCGCCCTGTACGTGTACAAGCGCACGATGCTGGCCAAGGCGGTGGTCGAGCGGGTCGAGGCGGTGCGAGGAGTCGCGCGAGTGCTGGGCAATCATGGCATCTCGCTGAACGAGTCTGCGGTGGCTACAGTGGCAGCAGATACAGTGGCAGCAGACCGGCGGGTTCCAGGTCCCAAGGGCGCCGGGCGAAGATCTCGAAGTCGGGCGTGAACCGGATGCGCGTGCCCGTGCGCATGGTTGCGCCCTCGTCGCGCACCTCGTCGATGATCTCATTTTGGCACCTGACGCCCTCGGCGAACGTGCGGACGAACTGGATCATGGTCGATTCGCCAACACATCACGACTGCAGGAAAGTGGCGATCACCGCCACGTTCTCGGTGGGCAAGGTCCGCGGAGGGCCACAGCGACGGTCGTGAGCGGTGGGGCACCGTGAGCATCCGCTCCTCGGAGACAACGCTCCTCGACCTTACGGCGGAACCCGCGCGCCAGCCCTGAGCAGCGCTTACCGTGCTCAGTCAGGAGAAGCGACAGTCCAGGTGCGGTCGGGCGACGGCGCCGTGCACCGCCTACCACCCCGACTGGAAGTGACCTACAATTTCCGATTCCTCGCGAACGACACGTTCGTGGTTCTGGCGACGAGCCCCACGGTCACGGTTTCGGGTCAACCGTAGGGGAATCAGCACACCGAGTCATGGGGCGTGGCCGTTTCGGTCAAGTCATTGGCCGTCTCGGTCGACGTTGCCACTGCCCGATGCGCCATTCTGGCCTGCAGCAACATCCGCTCCTGCAGGAGAGAACATCTTGCCCGATCCAGCAGCTCCCCTCCTTCCCGACGTCTTCCTGACCGACCATGGCGGTACGATTCGCTCGGCAGGCAGCGGCCCCTCCGAGCTGCTCGACACGCAGGTCGCGGACCTGACCTGTCTGAGCGACGCGGCGCGCGCCACGCTACTCGCGCTCATCCAGGAGGCAACCTCCGAGCGCCTGCTCGAGGCCACGATCACGTTCGAGGAACCCTTCACCAGCCGCGGTCCGATGGTTGCGCTAGCGATCCGCGTTCCCGGCGAGCGTGACGGGCGCGTGCTGGTGACGCTGACGCGTCCACGTGAAGTGCCCGATTCGCAGCGCCTTCGCGAGCTCGACCAGCTGGCCCGAGCCGGCAGCGTCGCTCAGGGCGTTGCGCACGACCTGAACAGCACTCTCATCGCACTCGATCTGGGCGTGCAGGCGCTCGGACGGACGATGCTCGAGGGATGCGCGCGCACCTGGCTGCTCGAGCTGGGCGAGATGATGCAGTGCGCCGCCCATCTGGTGCAGAGCATTCGTGCTGTGGCGCCGGCAGTGCCCGCAGCACCGGTGAACATGACCGAGCTGGCTGCGCTCGTGCACGAGACTCGCCGAGCGCTCGCGCTCCTGGCCGGGCCCCGTGTGCGACTGGCGGTGCAGAGCAGGTCATGGCCGATCCGGGTGCGCTGCAGTCGCCCCGCGCTCGAGCAGGTGCTGATGAAGCTGGTGTCGAACGCCAGCGAGGCCGCCAACGGCAATGGCAGGATCGTCGTCACCGCCGCGCAGACCAGCTGGCCGGGCGGCCGCGTACACTCAGGCGGCCACCTGCGACCCGGCAACTATGGAGTGCTCGAGGTCTCCGACCAGGGCCCAGGGCTCTTGCCCGAGCAGCTGAGCCGATTGTTCGAGCCGTCCTGCACCTTCGGCTTGACCCTGGTGGCCAGGACCGCGGTCGAGACCGGCGGCGGTGTGGTCGTGGATGCGCCGCCCGGTGCTGGAAAGACCTTCCGCGTGCTCTTGCCCCTGGATCCGACCGCTTCGGTCAAGTGATTGGCCGTCCGGGTCGACGTACGCAAGCGCTCTCCGCGCCACCATCGCCGTATCACCAAGGCAGGAGATTCAGCATGCTCACCCATCGCTCGCCACTGATCGCGATCTTCTCGGTGCTCGCCCTCGCCGTCCTGTCGTCCACGGCGCGAGCGGCCGGCGCTGCAGCTGCCCCGTACGGCGACAGGCTCAGCGTCATGGCCGGGATGACGCAGTGGACCATCTTCCGCGGCGGCAACCTCGCCTTCGAGTACATGCACGGTCGACTCGTGCTCGAGGTCTCTCATGGCCAGGGCCTGGATCTCAACCGGCTGCCCGCGTTCGCGCTGACGCCCGATGAGCGTGACGCCGGCGTCGGCATTCAGGTGCCCTGGACGACCGGCTTCGGGATCGGCTACCGGATCACCCCTCACCTCCACATCCTGGTCGAAGTGAAAGCGCATCACTATCGCGTCAGCGGCCGCGACCGCAACGCCGAGCTCGAGTACACCACCTTCAGCGTCGGGCCCGGGCTCTTCTATACCTTCCATCTCTTCAAGGGCATGTTCCTGGAACCGAACCTGCGCTGGTGGCCGAACCTCGCCTCGACGCTGCCCGGCGACCATGGCAGCCTGCGCCAGCCAGACGGCACCACCTACGATCATCGAGCACACGACTTCGGGCTGTTCGCCAACGTCAACCTTGGCTGGACGTTCTGAGCCGTCAGCCGCCGAGGGCGTTGCGGCCGCGGCTCGGCGCCTGCCCGGTCCAGCGCTTGTACGCACGGCTGAATGCCGAGAGCTCCGAGAACCCGAGCGACAGGGCCACCTCGGCGATCGACCGCCCGGGATCGTCGAGCAACGCCCGCGCGCGTTCGCGCCGGACCGCTTCGACGATTTCACGAAACGAGGTCCGCTCCTGCGCGAGCGCGCGCCGCAAGGTGCGCTCGCTCATGCCGAGCCGCCGCGCCACCTGCGCCGCCGACGGTTCACCCCCGAGCAACGCCTCACCCGCGAGCCGCCTCGTCCGCTCGACGATGGTGTCTCCCGCTCCCGCCTCCACGACCTGCAACGCCGCGAGTGCCTGGCGCTCGAAATGCGCCGCCAGCGCTGGATTCGCATGCTGCGGCGTGGCATCGAGGAGCGAGCGCGGCAGGACCAGCTCGTCGAAGCCCTGCTCCCACAGCAGCCGCCCGCCGAAATGAGCCTTGTGCGCTCGCAGGTTCGACGGCGCGGGGTGACGCAGCGACACCGCCAGTGCCGCGATCTCGCGGCCCAGCGTTTGACGCACCCCGTGGAGCATCTCCGCCAGCACCGTCTCGTTGGCAACTCGATGGCCCAGCGTGCGCGGCCCTTCGCGCGTCCACCGGAGCCGGGCAAGCTCGCCCGATTCCTCGATCGACCACAGCCCCGACGTCGACACGATGCGGCTGAACCGTACGACGCGCGCGACCGCTTCCCGCATCGTCGGAGCCGTCATGGCCGCAAAGCCAAGGATGGGATAGTGCTCGAGCGCAAACGTCCGTGCCACCACGATGGGTAGTCCGTCGTCGCGCAGCTGTCGCATCGCCGCCGCCCAGGTCGCGAACACCCGTTCGATCGGTAGCGAGGCCTCCGGCTGGGCCACATCGGCCTCCTCGAGCCCAGCCTCCCTCAGTATCGCCGCCCGGGCGCCGCCCAGGCGCATGGCCTCGCGCAGCAGCGTGGTGACGAAGATCGCCGGCAGGGTTGCGGCCGCACCGATTCGTTTCATGTGCCTTCACCCGCCCATCGGCCGTGCCAGTCTATCGCAGCGCGGGCCAGTGCGCAGTTCGACCACGATATCGCGTTCATGACGGGCGAGGCGTCATGGCGGGCACCGTGGCTGGCTTCGTCAAGATACTTGCTTTGAGCAAGCATCTTGGTCACGCTTGCACCATGTCGACCACGGCTCCCGCGTTCGCTGCGACGCCGCTCTTGCGTGCCCTGAGCCGTGAGCTCGCACGGGCGGGGGGACTGCTCTCACCCGACTACCTCGAGTCGGGGCTGTCACTGGGCGAGGCGCGCTGCGTGTACGAGCTGGGTCAGGAGAATGGACTGGCGCTCACGGCGCTGGCCGAGCGGCTCGAGCTGGACCTCGGCTACGTCAGCCGCGTGGTCTCGCGCCTGGCCGGGCGCGGCCTGGCCACGAAGCGGGCTGGACTGAGCGACGGGCGCTCGCGCACGGTGCAGCTGACCCGCAAGGGCCGGGCACAGCTCGCCAGGCTCGATCGACAGGCCAACGAACGGTTCGACGCGCTGGTGGCGCGCAAGCCGGCGTCCGCGGTGGAATCGCTCGTCGTCGGGCTACAAGGATGGATGCTGACGCAGGCCTCCGTGGACGTCGTGCTGCGGAACCCGCGGCCCGGCGAGATCGGCCGCATCATCACGCGGCACGCCGAGCTGTACGCCGCGCTCGGCTACCCGCCGGAGTTCGAGCGCTACGTGGTGGATGCGTTCGGTGACTTCGTCCGCGACTTCGCCCCGCCTCGCGATCAGATTGTGGTCGCGGACCGCGCCGGTCGCATGCTCGGCTCGATCGCGGTGAAGGGGTTGGCGCACGCCACCGCGCAGCTACGTTTCCTGTTCGTGGAGCCCGACGCTCGTCGCCTGGGCCTGGGGCATCGGCTCGTCCGCCACGTCATCGAGCACGCACGCGCGAACGCCGAGCGACGCATCGTGCTCGACACTGCGAGCGACCTCGCGGCGGCGCGCGCGCTGTACCGCGAGCACGGTTTCCGACGCACCGCCACCGCGGCCGCCGCATTCCTGCCGCGCGGCGTTCGCAGCGAGCGCTGGGCGCTCGAGCTGCGCTGACGGCGCTCGCTCTCTACTGCCGCGAAGACGGTGCGGGCGCCGATCACCCGGCCGTCCAGGAGTGCGCCAGCGCGACGATGCTCGCGTTCTCCGGGACGTTCTCCAGGAAGCAGCGCCGGCGCTCGGGATCGACGATGCGTGCGGCGAACCGTTCGACGATCGCGCGCGCCTCGAGGACCTGCGTCCGTGCTCCGGCCAGGTCTCCGGCGGCGTGGAGCGCCTCGGCGTGCGCCAGGAGCACCGTCATCATGGCGTCGTCGAACAGCGGGATGCCCCGGTGCCGCACGCCCATGGCGGTGCGGGAGGCCTCGAGCGCCTCCGCCGGTCGCCCGGCGGCGAGCAGCGCCCGCGCCAGGCAGGCGAGCCCGTACGCATGCAACTCCGGTGCGACCTCGGCGGCAACCTCGATCACGGCGCGCGCCTCACCGATGGCGCCCTCGGTGTCGCCGCGGAGGCGCAGGATCTCCGAGAGGAAGGTCCGCGCCGTCAGCGCCTCGCGGCGCGCGCCGGCGGCCTCGGCCTCGATGATGGCGTGGCTTTCCAGCTCCAGGCCCTCGTCGAGGAGGCCCAGCCGCGCGCACGCCAGGCCGAGGGTGTGACGCGCAGCGTTCGTGATGTAGAGCGCGCCCAGCTGCTCGGCCCGGACGACGACCCAGCGGAGCAGCGTCTCTGCCTCCCGGTACCGGCCGAGCAGGATCAGTTCGTAGGCGAGGATGGCCCGGTGGTTGAGGCCAGCGAGCACCTCACCGGCCTGATCGAACAGCTCCACGCTGCGGCCGGAGTGCTCGAGCGCCGCATCCAGGTCACCGTCGTACCACGCGAACACGGCCCGGGTCTCCGCGGCGCGTGCCGCGTCGCTCGCCGGCACGCGCCTCTCCCACCGGGCGAGACCGTCGAGCAGACGTCTGGCCAGGTCGTGATGGCCGCAGCGGAGCAAGAACCACGAGCTGAGCGCGCTTGTCCGGACGTGCGCGCCGATGGCGTCCTCGGTGGGCGTCAGGCCGAGGAGCAACTCTCCCAGTGCGACCCGCTCCGCGATGGTCTTCTCCGAGGTGGAGCCGACGAAGGTTCCGGAGGCGCGGTACCACATGGGGCTCCCGACCGGGAGCAGCGCCATCGCCTCGGCAGCCACGCGTCCGGACTCGTCGATGCGGGCGCTCCACTGGAGCGCCTTGGCTCGCAGCGTCAGCAGCACCCCGCGATGCACGCCTGTGGCACCCAGCGCGAGCGCCCGGTCGGCGCGCGCGAGCGCCGCCGCCATGTCGCTGCTGGCGAGGGCGTTCTCCGTGGCGCGCGCGTACCACTCGATCGCGGAGCCGGCATCCCCACCACGGTCGAAGTGCTCGGCCAGCGTGAGCGGATCCGGCTCGCCCATCCGCTCGAGCCAGGCGCCGGTGAGGCCATGCGCGAGCGCGCGGTCCCCGTCGGGCAAAGTGGCGTACGCCGCCTCGCGCACGATCTCGTGCGCGAACGCATACTCCTCCTCTCCGGGGAAGCGCGGCTCGGGCCGGCGCACGATCATCTCGCGCCGACACAGGTCATCGAGCGCGAGCGGGACCAGGTCGGACGGCGCATCGCGCAAGAGCGCGCACAGGCCGCCGCTCCAGAACACCGCGCCCAGGACGCTCGCGGCCCGGAGCACGCGCCGGCTCTCGGGGCGCAGCGCTTCCAGTCGGTCCTGCACCATGGCCACGACCGTCGGCGGCAGCGTGTCGCCCTTTCCCGCCGCGACGGCGCGGATCAGCTCCTCCAGGTAGAAGGCGTTGCCGCTCGAACGCTCGACGATCGCCTCGAGGCTGACCGCGGGCGTGCGCTCGTCGAGCACGGCCTGGGCGAGCGTGAGGCACGCCTTGCGCGAGAGCTCACCCAGGCGAAGCTCGGACAGTCCGCGCTCGGCCCAGAGCTTGGGGAACTGCGTCCTGATCTGCGGCCGCGCCAGTGCGAGCACGAACAGCGGACGATCGCGCAACGCCGAGAGCAGCTGATCGATCCACTTGATGGTGGTGAGGTCTCCCCAGTGCAGATCCTCGAGCACCAAGATGAGCGGCCGGATCGCGCACTCGCTCGCGACCAGCTCCTGCCAGGCGCGGCGCATCTGGTCGCCGCGGAGCCGCTCGTCGCGCCGTGCGGCGTCGAGCTGCAGATGGTCGGCGGCAGCGAAGGGCGTGCCGCACAGCTCGCCGAGGAACGCGGCCACGCGCGGCGCCTCGGCGGCCGGAACGCGTGCGGCGACCTGCTCCTGGAGGCGCGTCCGGCGCGACGCGAGCGCCTCGCCGTCGTGCAGGCCCAGGGCGCGGCGCACCACCTGGCCGATCATCGCCATCGGCGAGCCGGCCGCGATCGCGTCGCCCTGCGCGAGCCACACCGTGGCGTCGCGATCGGCCAGGCGACGCAGGAGCTCGCGCCGCAGGCGTGACTTGCCGGCGCCGGCCGGCGCGCTGACGAGCGCCGCGCGCGCCGCACCCTCGGCGACGCAGTCCTCGAACAGCTCGCGCAGGGTGTTGATCATGCCCTCACGCCCGACGAACGGCGTGGGCTTGCCGAGCAGCGTCCGCTCGCCGACGGCGTCCTCGCGCGCGGTGAGCAGCGTGAGGCCGGCCGCCGACGAGACGATCTCGAAGCGCGCGTCGAGCAGCCCGGCGGTGGTCTCGTCCACGTGGATGCCCGGGGTCGCGTCGCCTCGCAGCGCGCTCGCGGCGCGATCGATCGCCTCGCCGATCGGGACATCGCCCCGCGGGCCGCGGCCGGTGTCGACGACGAGGTGCCCGGTGACGAGCGCCATGGGGGCCTGGGGGAGCACCCGGCGCAGCCCCAGCGCGCAGCGCGCGGCGCGCGCGGCCCGATCCGTCGCGGCGCCCTTGCCGCCCAGCGTCACGAGCAGCGATCCGTCCGCGAGCGCATCGAGGCGTCCGTCGTGGGCCTCGGCGCAGTGCGCGCACTCGACGGCGAGCGTGGTGTTCTCGCTGGGCGCCAGCGTCGCAGCCAGCGGCCCGGTGGTGATCATCACCGCCGAGATCATCCGCTGCTCGAGCTCTCCGATCGCGACGTCCGCCGCCGCCGGCGACGCGAGCGGCGATGGCGACGTATCCGGCACGGACAGGTCCAGGTGCGCGAGCTCGTCGGCGACCTTGCCCGCATCTGCGGGCCGGTCATCTGGATCCTTGGCGAGCATCTGGCGGACCAGGCGATCCAGCGCGGGCGGCACGTCGGGGCGGAGATCGCCAAGCAGCGGCGCGGGGGCGAGCAGCACCTTGGCGAGCACCGCGGCGGGGTGGTTGCCCGAAAAGGCGTGACGTCCCGTCACGCACTCGAACAGCACGCAGCCCAGCGCGAACACGTCCGCACGCGCATCGATCTCCCGCTCGCCGCGAGCCTGCTCCGGCGCCATGTAGCCGACCGTCCCCAGGGTCGTGCCCGAGGTGGTCAGGATGGCCGCCGCACGATCGCGCGCCAGGCCGAGGTCGAGCAGCATCGCCCGCGTTGGCTCGCCGCCGACCAGCATGATGTTCTGTGGCTTCACGTCCCGGTGCACGACGCCGGCGTGGTGCAGCGCCGCCAACCCGTCCGCGATGCGCGTGAGCATCCGCACGGCGTCAGGCAGCGGCATCGGACCAGCCGCGAGCCGCTGGGCGACCGTCTCGCCACCGAGCCATTCCATCGCCAGCCACGGCTGCTCTCCATCCGCGCCGTGCGCGACGTACTTCACGATCGCCGGGTGCGCGATCTGCGCCAGGATCTTCGCCTCGCGCTTGAACCGGAGCTCCGCGTTGTGCCCCGGAGACTGCATCAGCTTGACCGCGACCCGGCACCCCGTCATGGTGTCCTGCGCCGCGAACACGCGCCCCATCCCGCCGGCGCCTATCTCGTCACCGAGGATGAAGCGCCCTCCAACGGTTCGGTGTGCCCAACCGTTCATTCGACGCCACTACTCGCATGCAGGCGCCCAAGGTGTCAACTGACGGTGCAGGCGTGTCGGCCTCCAAGCAAGAGAATCAAGAACGATGCGCGCGCAGCGTTCCAGCCCCGCGAAGAAGTTCGCGACGAGCAAGCCATGCGCAGCACGTCGAGCGGCTGGGCGCACAGTCGAGAACGCGGTGCACCAAGACGATGCACTGCACGACTGGCGCCACTCGTCCGTGTTGGTGAGTCATTCAATACCTCCGACGAAACCTGGGCGCTGGCCGCGACCGGAATGGCGAAGCGCCGATCAGGCCCAGCACAGCCGGGTGCATGTGCAGAGGCGCACACGAGAGCACCTCGGCGCCACATCTCGCGCGCGTACGGGCAGTCGGGTGTCGAGTTTGCCAGGGCCGAGTAACCGACGGCGAGCGCAGCGTCTGGGGGCTCGCCCTCACGGCCGGTCACGACCATCTGGCGTCCGCCCGCCGCCTCGGAGCTCGCGCAAGAGAGCGAGCGCCGCCCTGTCGCGCGACTGTCGCGCGCTCGCCCGCCCGCGGACACACGCCGTGACCGATGACAATCATGGGCGCCCTCGGTGAGTTACGGCGGCGGAGCACGGGTCTCGGGATTGCAGTGGCGGGTGCCATGCACTCGACTCGATCGGCTGTTCTCCTCGCCTGCCTGAGCCTTGCCGCGTGCTCCGACTCACCCCGGGAGCCGGATGCGGCAGGAGCGGATGCCGCCATCGCAGACGCCACGCCGTCGCCTGACGTCACGCCGCCCGCACCGGATGCGGCGCCGGACGCCGACCCGCCCGACGCCCACCCGCCCGACGCCGACCCGCCCGACGCCGAGCCGCCCGACGCCGACCCGCCCGACGCCGA
>OBEQ012381603.1_pt1 | contig 22239 bp, 25 predicted proteins | sample 1670901 | NCBI WGS metagenome assembly OBEQ01 (sample SAMEA104232315, study PRJEB22302) | groundwater metagenome | biome: forest; feature: aquifer; material: groundwater | place: USA | collected 2011-08-07 | depth 5.4 m
AGAGTCACCTTGGATTAATACTCAATCACAGATTGTATTAGCTGGAAAAGGAGAGTTGGTTGCGGGCTAATATTACTCTGATGAACTAATAGAGTTTATCTTGTCAAGACAATCTAAAGTTAATACTTGGCAGGGGCGGAATGAATCGGACATTCGTCACATCTTTTGGAGAGATGGGTCCTGCCACTGAACGACGCCCCTTTGTGTAAAGGTATTGTAGATTGTGGTTAATTCTTTTGCAACTTTAGCATCATAATATGTGACTGACACACAACCAGGATAATTGGGGCGAATCTGTTTACCAGTATGAGGTTTCAAGTATGTTCTATGGAACTGGTTATATGGAATTCTGGTAATGTCCTTCCAAAATTGTTTTTGTTTTGACTCGATATGATATTCATGCAAGTGCATAAGGATTCTCAATTTAGATTCATCAATTTTAAAGCCTAATCTTAATAAGTCTAAAAATAACCTCATTAGAGTGGGGTCTGAATTTGTGAATTTAACTTGTGTGGTAACCTTAGCGCCTTCACACCAAAATAGAAGAGAGCAAAGGAGCTTACTGAGCTCCGGAGTTATAGTTATCTTTGATAATAACATACTAGCTTCAATAGATAATATTTGTTCCTGTAGCAATCGCTTTTTCCTAGCTATTTCTATACTTTTATATTGTCCCAAAATTCGTCGGCCTTTTAATCTATCCTGCGCCTTAGAGGAGAGTGCGATATTATTTAGCCACACGGAGGAGGTGCTAACTGTGCAATATTAAAAGTTTTTGCAATCTCTTTAATTGAGTAGCCTTGTTTTCTTAGGGATATTGCTTGCTCTTTAACAGATAACTTGTAGCCCATAGGTTATATAACCATATTAGGGGGTTCGATAATTAAAAGTCAATAACCAAAAGATTATACGAAGGTGCTAAAGTTTAATTTCGTTATGATCTGTGGTTTTTCTGCCCGCTCACTAAAAGTGAGCGAGGCTCGCCGACATTTTATAGTTTAGTTTCGTTATGTTCGGTTTGTTGGCGGCACTGTTTACAAAATTTACTCAAAGTTAGCTTTTCTTTTATATTTATCGTGTTTTTCGAACTAGTATAATTTAAGTTTTTGCAAACAGAACACTGAAACATAAATAACTGTCTATTACCCTTTTTAGCCATGTTTGGTAGTTTACCATGAGATGGGAGTTTAAGCAATTAAAAATTGCTACTGTCAAGTTAGACAAGCCTGGTGATTAGAAAGATAAACACTACCCCGAAAACTGTCATTAAAATAGTTTTAATTGAGGAGTGTTGATGGTGGGCCTCTGGCAAAATATCAGCAGCTCCAATATAAAGCAGGAATCCGGCAAAAAATCCCAAGTATAAAATTAATACCTCTTCTGAAACTTTAAAAAATAAAGTAGAAATCACTCCTAAAACCGGAGCTAAGGCATCAACAAATAACAGTTTCAAAGCTTTTTGGGAGCTATTTTTGTGTACTATAGTTAGCGAAACTGTGTTTAGCCCGTCAGAAAAATCATGGGCAATGACTGCTATTGCTACCAAAAATCCAACTGTTGATGAAACCTGAAATCCCAAACCAATTCCAACTCCATCTATAAATGAATGACCTGATAAAGCTAAAGCAGATAAAACTCCGACTGTGGGATGTTTGTGTAGGCCGTACAAGGCCTCATCTTCTTTGTGAATCAGCAGTAATTTTTCGAAGACATGAAAGACTAAAAAGCCAAAAACTAAAGCCATCATTGGGTAAACAGACGGCAGATTAACTTCGTGGACTAATCGAATAATTTCCGGAAAAATATCAAAACTGACCACTGCTAAAAGCACACCAGCAGTAAAACCCAAAATTAAATGAAGCTTATCTTTAAATCGTAGTCCCACTAAACCGCCTATTAGGGTAGAAATAAAAGTAAAAATGGTAAAAATAATAGCCATCTTAATCAGTTTTACATCCTTTACAAAAACCAAAAAATTCAAGCGAGTGCCGCTCAACCCTAAACTGTGATTGTTTTTCGATTTCTGCCACAAACTTGTCTTCATTAATCACTACATCTTCAACCAAACCGCATTTTATACAAACCAGGTGATGATGGTGTGCCTCAGAGGATAAAATTTCATACCTGGCAATGTTATCTTCAAACTTAATCTTTCTGACCATCCCAAGGTTATTAAACAGCTCCAGAGTTCTGTAAATAGTTACCAAGTCAACATTAAAGCCTTTTTCTCTTAAAACATAATGGACTTCTTGAGCACTCATTGGGCGGGAAGAGAGTATTTTTAAGACTTCTTTTCTGGGAGCAGTAGCTTTAAGTCCGACTCTTTTCAAATAGTTTAAAAAATTATCAGTCACCATAATTGCAACTCATTTGCAGTTATTATTGCAAATTACTTGCAATTTGTCAAGTATTAATTTGATAAACTGGAAGTTTATTTGTAGGATTTAAGTGATTTAACTTTAATCTCGCTGGATTTTCCCTGGTGTTTAATATTCTCTGTTATTAAAGTTGCATCGTATTGTTTTGCCAGAGAAATAAAAGATGCATCATAGTAGGTAAGACCTAATTTAAAAGCTAAACCATAAGTTTGTTTAGCTAAATTTTCTGATTCAGCGACAAAAGTTATCGGAATTGAATACAAAGTCGCCAGTGAGATTATTACATCCTCAGGAGCAATTTGTTTGGTAATAAGAACATTTCCTATTTCGTACTTAGCTAATTCTGGAGCAAATAATTCTACTTTGTCTTCTCTGGCTTGGGATAGTATCTCATCAGCTTGTTCTAAAGATTGTTCGTTTGTTTGGTTTAACCATTTGACAATAACTGAGGAGTCAATAATAAGTCTTTGCATTAGTGATTTTGGCGATCTTTTCGTAAAATCTCCATTGCGCTAATTGTACCTTTACCTTTGATGGCTCTTGATTTTCTAATACCTTCCCAAATTTTATCCCAGTCTATGTGTTTTTGGTGGGGGGTAATAACAATCTCATCTGGTTTAACCACGGATATAGTTACTGCGGACATCGGGGATACCCAATCAATCAGTTTCCTGACAGAATCGGGAATGGTTAACTGACCTCTTTCGCGGATAATGCTAACTGTTTTCATTCATTCAGATTATCCGAAAATACGAAATTTGTCAAGTACTCTGATTTGACAAATTCTGACAAAGAAGTGCACAATTTAATTACTGCTCATGAGAGTTAAAAAATATTTACAATCCTTCATAAAGGAGGAATCAAGCCGAGAGCACACCAGCCATAAACGAAAACTTAAAATTATCTTTTGGATAGTAGTCTTGCTGCTTATTGTAATAGTTATAATCCATCCCCAGGATACCCGTTTCGCAGCCTTTAGCTTCACTAAGCCAAAACCAATTGTCGCATCCACCACTAAATTACCTGCCAATATTCAAGACTCAATTGCCAATTTGGCTGCCCAGGAGATAAAAAAGGAACAAGCCAATGCTACCTTAACAGTTAATCTCAGCAGTGGAACCCAAACTTCCCAGGGTGGCCTGATTCAACCCTTACTTGATACTATACAAGAGAGCCTAACCCAGGATTCATCTAGTAAAGCCAAAATAAAACTGCGGATCATTGATCGGGAAATTGCTGAGCTTCAAAACTTACTGGAAAATGATAAATCTGACAAGGCAGCTGATCAGGCAGTCAAGCTGATTGCTGACATTGGTCAAAGAACAGGGGGAGTGGTAACTGATCCAAAGGTGCAAACAGACAGGGAAATTTTAAAACTACAGATTGAGCAATATAACAGACTACAACTCATTTTACAAAAATTAGAAGACAATCTGCCAATAGCCAGCTACCTTAAAATTGAAGATGCCAGGGTAAAGTACTTAGTTGCTGGTGCGATAGCTTCCTTAAATGTTGCTCCTAACTTAGATGCTATCCATAACATTGCTGTAAAAGAGGTAGGTAGGATAGTTGGGGATGATTTTTCAGAACTAAAAGCAATTGAAATACTCTCAGATATAGAAAGTGGCCTAAATTCTGAAACTAAACTAAAGTTGGCAAGACTTGAAAAAGAGCTGGCCAGACAGTTTGAAAAGAAAATGCTCAAACTCCCTCAAGATGTTAGGGAGCGAAAACTGCAAAACTACATACATTATTCCTATGGGAATCCACTCCGTCAGATCCAGTCTTTTGATCGAATGAAAGATTTCATGTCAGATAGGAAGATTATTTTAGGCTTAGATAGTTTAAAAGAGATTACTTTTAAGAAATTAGAAAATCGGATTTTTGAGTTAAATACCCCAGAGCAAATAAATCAATTCCTGGAGAGAGTTTTAACAAACCCTGCTGATTTAAAAGTTTTGACGCAAATGAAGCTGGATATTGATTCGGGGAAAGATGAAACAAAGAAACAAAAACTTGCTCAAATACAGACTTCAGTTGAAGGAAGAATTAGTCAGTTTTTTGGCAAGGAAAACCTTTCTCGCTTAAGTCAATATTTTACCCCAGAAGCAAGTAGAAGTGCCGATCTTTTAGACATTGTACTAATTAGTAATCTTAATGATATTGTCAGTCAGTCTGCTACTCTTCCAGCCGATGCCAAGCAAGCTCTCAAAAATATTAAAACGCAGCAACTGGCCTCGTTTGTTAAAAATTTAAGCTTGAAGGACTTTTCTACTAAAACAACTCTGGCTTATGATCCTGTCTCCGAGAGTGCAGATGTAAGAATCCTCTTATCCAGCCCCCAAGCTATTCAACTGCTCCAAGCGATTAAGCAGGACTTACCTGAGGCTGATAAATCCAAAATAGACCTTGCCTTAAGAGCCCAAGCGAGTATTTTACAAGAGCATATTCTCTCACAAGTTAATGACCCAGAAATTTTTGAACAGTATCAGGCGTTTATTGGCAATAATCCTCAAGTCAAGCAAACTATCCAAAACTATGTGGGCACAAATTTCTTTACTAATTTAGCTAAAAAGAAACAGCTGATTGATAAACAAAGCAAAGTAAATACTCAGAAATTGTATGAAAAAACACAACAGCTGGTCCAACAAATTTTCACCGCTCCTAACGGATCACAAATAGCTGTAGAAAAACAATTACCAGAACAAGTTCGAGAAGAAATAAAAAAGCTCAAAGGTAAATTGGCAGACAGAAATATTCCAAAACTAGATACTCCGGAAGGTGTCACTCTGCCTGATGTGGCTAAACTACCTGATGATGTTAATGCAGCCATAATTGCGGCTGCCAAGCAGAAGATTAAGGATAAAGCGCAGTCCAAGCTGACCCAGCTAGATTTAACTGTTAAGGCTAAAGATTTAGGAGTTAGCCAGCCTTCGATTTTGCCAGGTAACTTATTTTACCCAGTAGTAGAGATCTTAAGAGAGATTCCGGTTGTTTTAACTAATGATCCGATCGACAAGGCGGAAAAACAGCTCTTGATTGATAATCAAAGAACCCTGGAAGCAGCCAAACTGCTTGAAGGAAGTCAAAGCCAAGCAACAGTCAGTCAGGCACTAGCTGTCCTGGATAAAATAAACCAGGATTTTGACCTATTAAAAGCACATGTTGATGATTTAAAGAAAGAGGACTCGGCAAAGCTTGACAAGTTAGTTGATCAGATTATAGAAAACGGGGTAGCCAGGCAGACAGTATTGTCTTCGGTTGAAAATAAGGTATACGGAGATGATTACGTAAAAGTAGAAATAGACAGACAGGCTGTTTTAAAAAATGGGATTAGCGTCTTGCTTGATTTAACTAATCAAGATGCTCAAAAGTTAACTGATAAGCTGGAAGCTGCTGTACAAAATTCACAGGGTAGTGAATTAAAAGACATTAAGGCAGTAGAATTGTTAGTCGAAATTTCCAGAACTCAGCCAGAGCCTGTTCAACAAATCTTAGAAAAATCACAAGAGAGTTTAGCTCAAGATCTGGAGACCAAACTACTGGCAATGCCTAGCCAGGAACGTAATCAGGCTGTCCTTGATTATGCAGAAACCGCTCCAGGCAATGCTGTCAGACAATTTGAAGCCTATGATAACCTAAAAAATGATTTTAAAAATCCGGAAATAATTGCTTTAGCAGAAGGCTTAAAAGACAAAGCTGTTGAAAATTTAGTTGAAAAGATTTCAGAAGTTACTGATGCTAGTTCTAGGCAAGAATTTGTAGATTCAGTTATCGGAAACCAGCCACAGGATCTTAAAATTGTTACTGAGATTGAACAAAGAGTTGCTCCAGTGGAAACTACTACAGCCACGCAAACTCTACCGATTGTTGAAAAAATCCAAGATATTAAAGCTGAAGTTGAGCAAAACATCATTGAGACATATAAAGATAAACCTCAAGAGCTAATGAACACCTCCTTTTATCAGGCTGCCACTGCCAATACTTCGGTGGATGTTGTAGATGTTAAAGTAGCAGCAGATTTAGCGGAAGTTTTGTCTCGCTCACCAGAGGTTAGTGCTGAGGTGGTGGTTGTTGCCAAACAGCAAGAGACAAAGATAATAGACACTCTTATTAAAAATATCTCAAAGCCGGAGTTTACAATTTCTGGTCAAACTAATATTAGTCAGCTTGCAGCAGAGATACTAGATCCAGTACCTGAAACTATTGCAGAATTGGTAGCGCTTAAGGCAGATTTACCTTCAGCGATTGACACCAAAATTGATTTAGCCATTAAGGCAGAAGTTAATTTAATAGAGGAGCACCTGATAACTCAAGTTGATGATCCATCTACATTTCAAAATTATGTAGCCCAAATTCAGGAAAATTCGGTGGTAGCAAAGACAGTGGCACAAGTTGGCGGAAGCTCATTTACTCAAGGAGTAGAACAAAAAGCAGAGCAGTTACAAACTACTGCCCAAAAAGAGCAAACTAACTTAGAGACAGCTGTTACCCAAATTACTCAGGAAGTTTTCCAAGCTCCTGTTAATAATCCCTCGCCTGTTGAACAAACTTTACCACAAGTTGTTCAGCAGGAGATTAAGGAAATAAAACAAGAGGTCCCTGTAGAGCAGGTAGTACCTCAAGTGACAGTGCCCGCAACCGTAACTGTAACCTCGCCACAATCTACTAGCGCCCCAGAGTCTCCCTCTGCACCTCCTGCAGAAGCCCCGGCTCCCGCAGTACCAGAAACCAAACCACCGGAAACCCAATCTGCCCCTCCGCCAGCTGTACCTGGAATATAAAGCATATTATGCTATGATAGAAATATGTTAGGTGAGCTTTTGACAGTTAAAAAGAAAATATTAATTGTAGATGATGAGCAATTTATTAGGGAATTTTACCAAGAGCTATTAACCCAAGAAGGTTATGGAGTCCAAATTGCTAAAGATGGACAAGAGGGGGTTGAATTAGCCCTGCAGCAAAAGCCAGATTTAATCTTGCTAGATATTAAGATGCCAGTAATGGATGGTTTTACAACTTTTGAAAAGTTAAAAAGTAACTCCATTAATGTACCGGTAATTTTTCTAACCAATATTGGTGATACGGAACATATTTTACAAGCCCAAGAAGCTGCTGCTAGTTCTTTCCTAATTAAATCAAATATCAAGCCAGAAGAGTTATTATCTGAAGTCAAAAATGCACTAGATTTAGCTGATGGACAACGTCAGCTAGAGCTGCCTTGAAAAGATTTTGGGAGCCGACAGCGAGAATCGAACTCGCGTCGCGTCATTACCAATGACGTGCTTTACCACTAAGCTATGTCGGCACATTAAATTTTTAACATTAAGACTTAATTCTCTGTTTTAAGTTAGTAAAATATCCTTTTGGGTTAAAGTTAACCAAATACAAGGCAATGAAAAGATTAATTATAAAAAAGGATATTTTTGTTAAGTTTGGATGAAGTACTAAGGCGGAGATTTCAAAAGGCAAGAGGCCAATAGTTATGACAATTAATATGTCCAGTCCCCAGTGTTTTCTTTGCCAAAGCCCAATACAGCCCACAATTTTGGTTACACCCAGCAGCAGTAGAATGAAAATAACATAACCTTGGTGTGCCAATAAATATGGCACAATTCGCTCCAGAGTTCTGGCCAAAAGATCATGAGGGTCTTCCAACACTTCACTGTTTCTAAAGTTTATATAAAGAGTGTAGATTTTTTTACCATAGACAATAATACCTAGTCCTAAAATTACTTCAAACAGTCCCAAGATAAATTTATAGGCAATTATATATCTTGAGATATGATATTCTTTTTCTAAATTTTTAGTATCCACATCGTAAATTATATATTATTTTGGAGCCTCCTGGCAGAATCGGACTGCCGTCATATGTTTACAAAACATACGCTCTGCCATTGAGCTAAGGAGGCACAGAATATATTCTATCAGTTTTCAAGTTAATGTTTCTAGTTTAAGGATACTTGCTAAAGTTTTTGAAGAATATGCAGAAGCACGAACTCACATTAATCTTTTCTAAAATTGCTAAAAGTTCTTCTTAATCAAAAAAAACCGTTGGTCTTTTTATTAAAAATTAAGAATTGAAAATTATAAATTAAGTATAATTTCTCCCTACTATAGTCGTTAACCGGATTTTCTCCTCAAGTAAATTGAGGTGGGTGTTTTGTGATGTACCTTTATAGTACCTCAACTGCAAACTCCCTAAAGTAAACAAATCAGTGAAGAAAAATATTCCGGTTTTAAACGTGCTAAGCAGGGATGCCTTACTCGAAAATCCATTGGGATTTTCTCCGGGCATATGTCCTTTAGGCCATCTACTTAAATGTCTTAAAGGATGATTTAACACTATCACGAATTTTACTGTCTTGTCAAGCAGCACGGGCAATTTCTACACCTCTAATGAAATTAGGTTGAGGGCCACCCTGATTTGTAATACGCTTTCTAAATAGTAAAGGCAGAGGATCGGTCTGTTTTAAGCTTTGAGCGCCTCTTAACCCAATCAACGATCTCATTAACATGCCATCAGCTGATGGATCCTGGGGATTTCTCAAATACAAACCATATTGCAGTCCAAAATTACTTTCCGGATGATCCGTGGTTGCCGCTGTTGATAGCATCGGGATAGTCAAACCTTGTTCCTTAGCCAGTCTTAATAAATCTGCTGGATCTTCATTACTGACAATGAATAAATGTACACCTGGTGCTGGCACTCTGGATAGGGCTTGGCACTTCTTTGCACCTTTTTGACACTCAGGGGTAGCTAAACCATTTACCACATAGAAAAGAGATCTGCCTCTATACCTAAAATTCTCTAAGGTAACAGACAGCCCGGTTTTAGTATCCAAGGGATCAACCCAGGTCATTGGAGTAAAATCTGGTGCTGGCCAACCATCTGGTAGTGAATCCGTTCCGACAACATCATAGAATACTCTTTGTCCTTCAATAAACTCCCAGGCGTAGTTTCTTCTAACTGGATATCCCTCTACCAAATTTGACATTTTTTAGGGGCAAGAGGGAAAATATAGCTCAAGTCTTTGAAAATTGCAATAGTTTAGAAGCCCAAAAGGGAACTAAATATCCCCACGAAAAATCCTAAAATTGTTTGCAGAAAAGAACCTCCACCAAAAGGTACCATTAAAAGAATAAGCAGAATTAAAAATCCGTAAGGCTCAATTTTTTGGTAGGATCTGGCTAAATTATATGGTAGCTGTGACAGTAAAATTTTAGATCCATCCAAAGGTGGAATAGGAAATAAATTAAATACTCCTAAAACCAGGTTAATAATTACAGTATAGTGAAGCAGGCTGCCAACTAGGCCAGGAAAAGTTTGAGGCAGGCCGTTAAGCAGATGATAAATTAAAGCGGCGACCACCGCCAACCCAAAATTAGAGGCAATTCCCGCTGCTGATACAAACAGTTCTCCTTTTCTGATATTACTAAAATTTAAAGGATTAATCGGCACTGGTTTGGCCCAGCCAAAAAGAATAGGGGAGCCAGAAACCATTAGAAGAATCGGCAGCAGAATGGTTCCCACCGGATCAATGTGGGGGATGGGATTTAAGGTTAATCTGCCGGCGTTTAAGGCTGTTCTATCTCCAAACTTTAAAGCAGCTACACCGTGCATCACTTCATGGATGATGACTGAAAAAAGTAATATGATAATAGATAAGGCTAGAAATTCTGGGTTCATTATGGTATAGTTTATCACATATGATGGTATGTTTGCGCTGTGGGAAAGGTAAAAATGTGTTAAGTTTTTCCAGACACAAGAAAGGATCTTCTGGGTCTGGTGGTGTCTGGGCTCTGCGTGCTCCAATTCACAAAAGAACTCAATACCCAAACCTACATGTTTTTAAAGGGAATAAATATTGTACTCAATGTTTAAGAATAGTTAAGCCTAAGTATGAACCTACTAAGGTTGTTTTCTCAGCTGGATAATCTATTTTATGACCTCGACTAACATTGAGCATTCTATTGAAACTGGCCTACCGACTCTTCATCCCGGGACAATTGCCCGTCACCGACGCGAAGCTGGAAATTATATATTCCCCAGGCCGGATGTAAAACCAGTTAATGTGCCGATGAATGACCGGGCTTTAATGTTAGCAATGGCATTGAGCGGTTATACGATTGCAGAAATTCATTGGGGTTCTCCAAACTATCCTTTTGTTAAAATACATACGGAATCAGTAGACCCCAAGTATAGAAGTCTACTTAAAGGAGAATTTGAAGATTGGGGCAAACCGAGTAATAGTGTGGCTAAACCAGGATATTATTTACATTATGATAGTTTTAAATTTTTGTTAAATCCTGATGAAGTACTTGCAAAAAACTTTCCTGGTACGGATATCAAATATCCTTTTTTAGTAGACCCTTTTAGGTATACTCCTTTTCTTTGGGGTTTAATTTATTTGAGACTTAGTCGTGAAATGTACAGATTAACTTTTGAAAATAAGGATCCACAAAAAAAATTAGACAGAGTAGGGCTTATGGAATTTATCTATGAACATTATCAAGCTTCAGGTTTTAGACTGGGGCCTGATAGGAAACCTTTGCCTTTAGGTCAACCACCAAAAATAAGACATGATTCAGGGACTGGTTATATGGTAGTGGATGACCCTACAGCAGTAATATCAGATTTAAATGGTGAGGCTGGGGTTCGAAGACTCAGAATCTTTAAGAATAGGGATAGTACTTCTGATAGTGATGACGAGAGACTAGAAGAAGTGATGAATAGTTTTTTAACTGATGTTCGTGAGGTTAATGCTGAAAAAGCAAAACTTGCCCAGATAAGAGATAGTTTTTTATCTTCAGATTAAATACTTTTCAGGGGAAAATCTGGGTAGCCGTTTAGAAAATCTTTTAAAGATAAAATCTTTTTGCTCTCCATCTGGATAAGAAACCTACTGTCATTTTGAGCCGTAGGCGAAGAATATAATTCTTTTTTAGTTATACCCTTCGTTTCGCTCAGGGTGACAGATTTGGGCAGGAATTTGACAATTTTTCCATTCCAGCGGGTCCATACTCCTGGCCAAGGATTATACGCTCGGATCATCCGATCGAGCTGATCAGGGGATGGTGGAGTATTAATCTCAAAATAGCCATCTTCTTTGGTCATTCTTTCGCAATAAACTGCCTTTTTATGATCTTGTTGTCGTAATTTAACCTTTCCCTTAATAAAGTCTGGGATTATTTCGACCAAAAGCTTTGCTCCAAGTTGAAATAATTTATTGATCAAAGTTATAAAATCTTCTTGCCCAGACAAGCTAATCTTTCTTGTAGTAATGATTGATCCGTGGTCTATTTCTGCATCCATTTTTATTATGGTAACCCCGGTCTCTTTATCGCCATTTAATATGGTAGCTGGTACTGGAGATGGGCCCCTATACCTTGGTAAAAGTGATGGATGGACATTGAGGGATCCATACTTGGGTATTTCGAGAAGTTCAGGTGGAATTATTTTTCCATAAGAAGCCACAACAAATAAATCGCAAGTGAGAAGTGATAGGTGATTAGCGATAAAGTCAGAATCAAACTTATTTGGTGTTAAGATTGGACCTTTGAAATAATCTGCCACCGGCGAGTTTGATGCCGTGACAACAGCGGTAACCTCAAAGCTCTCTTCCAAGGCCTGCAAATCAGGCAAAGACCAACTATCTGATCCAAAGAAAACAATGGTAGTCTCTGGTTTTTTAATCTTTTTTAAATACCTATCAACGTCTTCCTCCTCAATCGGGAAAACGTCGGTAGTAGGAATCATCTGAGGCTGGGGATTAGTCATTGGTTGTATTGTATTAAATTTAACCAATCATTACCACAACTATCACAATTCGGTGTGCGATCGTATACCCAAATTTGGTAATGAAAATTATTTGATTTAAATGTCTTTTCTTGAGATACTTAAATCAATGGTTCGACTGTTCTCACCACAAGTGTCCACTCAAAGGGATTTGCACCAATATCTACGGTAATCTGATAGATTAGATGGTGATTTCTTCGAAGGTGTCTGTTCCGGCTTTGTCTTTGCCAGTGAATTTATAAAATTGGCCTTTTTGGGCTAAAACTTTTTCTGAGAATAAAATTCCATCCAAATGATTCACCTCATGCTGGAATATCCAGGCAGGAATGCCTATTAGAGTTTTTTTTATCAAATTACCCTCTTCATCCTGAAAAGATACCTTAATACTCAGGTGTCTTCTAACCTTACCCCAGATATTGGGAATAGACAGACAGCCTTCAAAATAAACCTTGGTATTTTTGGAAAAACTTAAAATGTTAGGATTTATTACCGCCATAAATTCCTTATCATAATTAGCCCATCTTGATGCACGCTGGCTAGGATTTGAGGGTGGGATTTTTTTTGAATCATGTAAACGTGCCACAAAAAAACGCTCCTTTAACCCTACCTGGGTGGCAGCCAAACCAACCCCTTCCGGGTCTTTAAAAGTTTTGGTCAGTTTAATCATATCTTTAAGAGCTTGCAAAAGAGCCAGAGTGATTTTTTTAACCGGTTTAGTTTGAACACGCAGTCTTGGATCCGGTGCATGAACTATTTTTAGGCTGCCTGAAGTATGCATCAAGGGGATTTTAGCAGGTATCAGTAGTATTGACAAATCATTTTTATAAATACTACAGTGTATTGACATGCCCAAATTAAATCAAAAAGGAATAGTTCAATCAATTGTTTTATTAATTCTTGTTGCAGGTTTGGGGAGCTACTTTGTATTTGTCTCAACATATCCAGATTTTTAAACCAAAAGCATTGGAGTTGGAAGGGTCTAAACAGACAAAGCCTTTTTCAAATGAGAATGATTGTAAAGTAAGAATAACTAGCTTCTCAGTAGAAAGGCCTTGTGATGAAGTGAATAATGGGTTTAGATTCGTCAAGTTTTCTTGTGGTCAAAAGATAAAAACAGATGGCGGATCAGCAGTTTGCAAACCTATAGAGAGTTGGACTGAGGTTGCCAGAAATCAGTGCCGAGAACTTTGTACACATCCTTCACCGATAGCTCCTAGTTGTCAACCTAGGCCAGCTTGTCTTGATGCCCACACCGAAGCTGGTCCTTGTAAACTTTCTGAACCAGCTGGGGGTTGGTGTAACCCGACGTCTACACCTGAGTCGCGGGTATGTATTCAAGTGATAACTCCTGCCAGAAATTTAAAAACAAGAGTATGCAAGCAATTTTCAACTCCTTGTGATGTACCAGAAGGATGGGGAAGAGTAAGCAGTTGTTAGTTTCCTTGGCGCAATTGTTTTAATCTCCACATAAAGACTTTAGCCCTATTTTTAGCAGAGTAATAAGCTTTAGTGTAATTTAAAGCTTCTTCCAGGAGCGGTCTGGGAAGTTCTTTGGCTAGTTTTATATAAAGCGAGTAATGTCTGGTATCATTTAAGCTTTCTGCTAAATAAACTCCATACTGTTGAAACTCGTGGGCAATGTTTTTTGGACGGTCTTTATGTTTTACTTCGGCAATGATCCTGGAAATAGACTTCATTATGGTTTGGCAGAACCGGTGGCTTCTTTTAATAATGCTTGAGCCTCCAGGTAATTAGGCTTAAGCTGTATCGCTTTCTGTAAGGAGTTGATCGCTTCTTCCTTTTTGCCTTGACTTTCTAAAATTAGGGCTTTGTTGTAATAAAGTTTTGGATCTGTTGGAGCCAGTTGTATGGCTTTAGCTAGTACTTTTAGCGTTTTTTCTATATATGTTTTATCATTGCTTGCTAGCTCAAAATAGGTTCTAACTGCAGTTCTGATAAAAGAAACATTGTTAGGGCTTTGTTTAAAAACCTGATCGGTTTGCAAAATCGCCTCATCTTTTAGGGCAGCTGATAAAGTGGCCTCTTTTTCTGCCAATGCAGAACTGGCAGCTGCCGCAGCATAGGCCAACTCGCTTCTGTAAAATGGTTCGCTGGTGTTTAGGTCTGAAGCAACTACTAATAAATTATATGCTCTTCCTGGATTGCCTGCTTCTGATGCTTTTTCACCTTTGGAAAAAATTGTATCCGCATACCAAAGCTGAAAAATGACAAATAATAAGTAGCAAATGATAAATATAATGAAAGCGACTATGGTTTTGGTGTAAATTTTTCGACTAAAGATGAAATTGAAAATTCGAAATTCTCTGGTGGAATTTGTTGCAACAAAAACAAAAGCCGGGAAAAGATAGAAAAAAACTGCCAATATCACAACTGAAAAAAGGAAGAAATTATAGATTAGATAAGAGGTATAGCTGCCGGCAAGAAGCGCTATTAAGATTGTTTGCTCATTTGCTTGCTTGCTCTTTATAAGTTTATTGATAACCCAGTAAACAAAGCAAACAATAATAAATAGGTATGCTGTGAAGCCAACGATGCCAGTAGTGGCTAAATAATTAAGATATTCATTATGAGCTTTGTTGTAGAGAAAATCCCACTCACTAGTTAAGTTATGAGTAGCTGGTCGGTATTGATAATAAGAATAGGCAAATGTTTCAACTCCAGAGCCAAACAAGGGATAATGGCGAAAGATTTCCAATGCTCCGGCCCACACAATAAACCTGATTTGTCCTGATTCAGTCCCGCCGCTTTCTAACTGGGTGACAGAAGGTGTTAAGCCAATGGTTGGCCTGGGAGGTGGTGCAAATTTGGAAACCAATCTAAAACTGGTTAGGGCAGAACCAAATAAGATATTGATAATAATGAATGAGCCTAATACTAAAAATAAAGCTTTATAATTTTCAATGAATTTATTTGAAATTTGAAATTTGAAATTTGAAATTTTTAAAAGCAAGAGTATAAATACTATCATTCCTCCTATTAGTCCCAGTGTTGGTCCACGAGAATAGGTAAAAGTGAAGGCTAAATAGATGGTCAACAAGGATACAAAATATAACAGCTGTTTTTTTCTAGTGTTGGATGTTAGGAAAAAATAAAGCGCTGGGAAGATCAGCATGCCCAAATAGGCAGCCATCCAGTTTGGTTGGCCTAAAGTGGCAAAGACCCTGGCTTGCACATCTTGTATCCAGCAAGAGGCATTAAATTCACCACGCAAAATGACACAGGAAGGAGAAACCCCAAAATGTTCTGCTATGCCCCAAACAGAAATAATTAATCCGGAGATTAGTCCAAATTTTAAAATTTTTAAAACTTTATCTTTGTCCATGTTAGAGACAAAGCTAAAGTATAGTAATAAATAAGATACAATCGACAGCAAACCCCCGTTTGATCTTGAATAATAACCCCAAATTGAAGTGTGGCGGTCGATTGAAAAAATGGTGGATAAGATGTTGGCTCCTAAAAATAACAATAATGGTATATCCAGGGGTGTTCGATAAACAGTTAACGATTTACGATAAACCATTTTAAGTATCCAGGCACCGACTATAATGACGGTTAAGGCATAAACTACTATCATCTTGTTGTATTCAAACAGCTCGTAATTTAAAGGAGTCCAAAATAAAGGAGTCAGAAAAAAGAGTAGATAGAAAGAATAAGAGATGATTTTATCTAACATAAAAGGGTACAGCGTTTAGGGTACACCCTTTCAGAATTAGGTGTCAATGTGTTAAACTCCCTCCATGTTTGGTAAGCTGTGGCAATATTTATCTTTTGATATTGGTATAGATTTAGGTACAGTTAATACTTTGGTTTTGGTTCGTGGTAAGGGTATAGTGATAAGAGAACCAACCGTGGTGGCACTTCATAAAAAAACCAGGCAAATTTTGGCAATTGGAGGAGAAGCCAAGAGGATGTTAGGCAGAACTCCGGCAGCGATTGAGGCTGTTAGACCCTTAAGAGATGGGGTGATTTCCGACTTTGATACCACTGAGGCGATGCTGCGCTATTTTATTCATAAGGTTCATGAAACACCATCAAAAGGCAGATGGGGTTTACCTAAAATCCCTAAACCAAGAGTGGTTGTTGGTATTCCATCAGGGGTAACCGAAGTAGAAAGAAGAGCAGTCCAAGATGCCTGTTTATCAGCTGGAGCCAGACAAGCTTATTTAATTGAAGAGCCAATGGCTGCAGCAATCGGCTCTAAGTTGCCAATTGAAGATCCGGAAGGAGTCATGGTGGTTGATATTGGTGGAGGCACCACTGAGATAGCAGTCATTTCTTTGGGAGGCATGGTGGTAAACCGGTCCTTACGCGTGGCCGGGGATGAGCTGGATGAGGCTATTGTTTCTTATATGCGGACCAGATATGGTATGTTGATTGGGGAAAGAACTGCAGAAGAAGTAAAAATTGAAATTGGATCAGCCTATCCTTTGGATAAGGCAGATTCAGCAGCCACAGTTGTTCGCGGCAGAGACTTAGCTTCTGGGCTGCCAAAATCAATTAAAATTAGCGCCTCAGAAGTCAGAGAGGCTCTAACTTCGATTATTTCACAAATTATTTCGGTTATAGCTGAAGTCTTGGAAGAAACTCCACCCGAACTTTTAACAGATGTTGTAGAAAGAGGTATATTTTTAACAGGCGGAGGGGCACTCCTTCGGGGTTTGGATAAAAAAATTGCCGAGGAAACCAAGTTGCCGGTTTGGGTATCGGATGATCCGCTTACTACTGTAGTTCGCGGCTGTGGAGAAGTTTTAGAAAATTTGGATTTGCTTTCTAAAGTTAGGGTAACTGGTGGATTAAGATAGTTTCAAACTTTAAGATTCAACTACTGGCATAGAAGGTATGCAATAACCTTTATTTCTCAAAGTAACTATCAATCTTTTTGAATCATCTTCAAGCTTATGCCTGACTCTGTGTATAAGTATCTTAGGGAACTGTTCATTGCTGTCAATTTCGGCATCGTACCCCCGTAATGCTTTACACATATCAATTTGAGTTCTGGTTCTTCCCTGATGAAGCATAAGATCTTTTAATAATAGGCCTTCACTATAACTCAGATGAGCAGTTGTCACTAAGCCCTTATTTTCATGTTCATTAGTTTCACCATCTTGCCAATGCATTGTTGCTACTCTTTTGCCTGGCAAGTAGGTTAGTTCCCCGACAGGAGTAGTACATCTATATATGATTGAAATTTCATGAGTCATACTAACTCCTTCTTCCACAGGCTTGCCTAGAGAAAAAGCTGTTGCTAATCTTTCAACTTCAGGTAACAGGCCTGACAGGTCACGAGCAAATCTGGTTAAAGTAAGCATGTCTTCTAATGTAATATCCTCGGTGGACATAGGCTGCTCAGTTTCATGAGCTATAAAAAGGCTTTGCACTAATTCACTTTGCCTTGTTAAAGTTTGTTCTGCTTCAGGCATTTGGGCTAGTATAATAATCTAAACTAGCTTTGTCAAATTCAACCCTTCGAATTTTGCTCAGGGCGAGAACTCAAATTTAAGAAAAATTAAATTAAAATATGCTAATATATCCCAGGTCTCATTAGATGAAAAAAATAAAAGCCATACTATTTGATTTGGATGGGACCTTAGTAGATAGCACTGAATTTGTTCTTCAAGCTTATGAGTATACTTTAGCGTTTCATGGGTTACCAGTAACTACCAGAGAAAAATTATCGCCAATGATAGGCAGAGGATTACACGCCATCTATACAGAAATTGCCCCAAAAGTTGATCCTGTGTTACTTAGTGAAACTCATATTAATTTTCAAAAAGAGCGTTTACACTTAGTAAGGTCTTATCCCTTTGTATTAGCTACTATAAAGAAACTAAAGAAATTAAACATCAGATTAGCCATTGTTACTAGTAGAATGAAAAATACAGATGAAACATTAAAAACCGCAGGTTTGGATCCAAACCTTTTTGAGGTGATTGTGACAGCGGATGATACCACGAATATTAAACCGCATCCAGAAGCTGTGTTACTAGCTTTAAATAAATTAAAAATTGCGCCTACGCAGGCTATATTGGTTGGTGATGGAATAGCAGATATAGAAATGGCTAAGAATGCCAAAGTTAGAACAGTCGGAGTCACTTATGGCTTCGGAGGACAAGATATCATTAAGAGTAAACCTGACTATGTGATTGATGACTTGATTAAACTACCAAAAGTTTTAGGATTTGCTGATTAAAACTAGCAGTTAAATATGCTAATATACCCCTAATGCCGATACCATTTTTTGATCCTAAAAAGACTTATGAGGACAATTATAATGAAGGTCCGTTTGGGGCATTTGCCGATAGTGAAGATTTAAGAGATTCCTTCGACCACGCTCAGGGTGAGCCAAAAAATGATTTTTTAGGTTTTAAAATTAACACTCCTTTTGGAATTGCCTCTGGTCCACTGTTAAACTCTAAATTTTGTAAGGCAGCTTTTGAAAAAGGATTTGATGTGATTCATTATAAAACCAGAAGATCAGTGGCCTTTCCTACTAATGAATGGCCCAATGTGTTATCAGTAGAAGTTGACGGGGATTTAACTCTGGAGAAAACCAAAAAGCCTTTGCTGGGAACAACTAACTTTGACAAAGATCCTAAAACTCTAAGCATTACTAATTCTTTTGGCAATCCTTCCCCTGAGCCACCATCAATTTGGCAAGACGATATGAAAAAAGCAGTAGTTACAGCGGATGCTGGCCAATTGTTAGTGGCTAGTGTGGTCGGAACAATTCAACCCGGATTTTCGCCGGAGCATTATTACCAGGATTTTGCCAAAGCAGCCCAAATGGCAAAAGAAACTGGAGTTAAAGTAGTTGAAGTTAATTTATCTTGCCCGAATGTTGCCAGTGAAGGAATAGTTTGTTACTCAAAAGAGGCAGTTTTAAATATCTGCAAAAAAACAAAGGAAAAATTGGGCAATACATCCATGCTCATAAAAATAGGCTATTTTTCTCTTGACCAACAACAACTTTTAGAAGAAATAGTCAAAGAAGTGCTTCCCTTTATTGCTGGAATTTCTGCCATTAATACCATTCCAGCTCAAGTGGTGGACCAGCAAGGAAAACAAGCACTGCCTGGGCAGGGTAGATTAACAGCGGGAATTTGTGGAGCTGCTATTAAATGGGCAGGATTAGATATGGTTAAAAGGTTAAACCAAATTAAGCAAAATTTGGGTAAAGATTTTGCTATTATTGGAGTAGGTGGAGTAATGACCCCGGAAGATTTTTTTGAATATAGAAGTGCTGGAGCAGATCTGGTCCAATCAGTAACTGGAGCAATGTGGAATCCTTATTTAGCAAAAGAAATTAAGGAAAGCTAAAGTGTTTTGGAAAATTTTAAGTACTCAATAACTTTATTATATTGAGATTTGCTTATTTTACCTTTATTAAGATAATAGTTTAGTAGCTCGACTAGTTTAATGGGGGCATAAAATTTGTAACCTGCTTGCTCTATCATTTCTTTGCCTCCTTCATCCCGATCAACCAAAACTAATAGACCCAAAACTTTATACCCTAATCCTTCAGCCACTGTAAAAGCTCTAAATTTAGATGCCCCTTTGGTAATAACATCATCTACTATTAATAGTGTTTTACCCTTGCCTTTAGGTGCATTTTTAGCTGGTAAAATTCTTGGATGTCCAGGGGCATCATCTTTCTCAAAAATTTCCACATAAGGAATATGGGTTTGTCTGGAAAATTCTTTAGCAAAAGGGATGGCAGCATTGGGAATGCCGGTGGTAAAATCAGGCGTTTGTTTTAAATCTATTTCTGCTATAGCAGAAGCAATGTTGCTGACTAAAATTTCTGGTAAGTTTCTAAGGTTAATAATGATGGGAGAAAGTGGGACAGTCGGGTTTTTCTCATGATGTACGAAAGCAAACTCACCAGGGTCTTTACTAAAATCAACTGGGGAGGTATCTCTAACCACATGATAAAATTCAAAGCTGCCATCAGCATTTTGTTTTCTTCTTCTAACCTTAGCTCTAATTTTAGTACTTAAAAGTAAATCAGCTAACTGTTGTTGGGATTTTGTTAGATTAGACATTTTTCAATAAGCTTTGGATTTTTTGCTGTAAATCTTGGGTGGCTGCTTTAGGGTCCTCAGCAAAGATAATTCCTCTGGAGGAATTTATAATTAGACCCTGTTTTTTACTATTTAAGCCATTTTTTAGTGTAGCTTCTAAATCCCCACCTTGAGCACCAATTCCAGGTACTAAAATGGGTATATCGCCGACAATTTGTCTAACCGCAGAGAGTTCTTCTGGGTAGGTTGCGCCGACTACTACACCACAGTTATTATTTGTATTCCAAGCTTTCACATGTTCTGCCACTACCTGGTATAAGGGTTTACCATCAATCTTTTGATCCTGAAATTCTCCTGCTCCTGGATTGGAAGTTTTAACTAAAACAATAATGCCTTTATCTTTTCGGGCTAAAAACGGCTCCAGACTATCCTGGCCTAAATAAGGATGAACTGTCACGGCATCTACCTCTAAATCATCAAAAACCGCTTTGGCATAGGCCGCATTAGTATTACCAATATCGCCTCTTTTAGCATCTAAAATAATGGGGATATCTGGGAAGTTTTGTTTAATCTGATCAATAACTTTTTTAAGGATTTGCCAACCCTGTTCTCCTTCAGCTTCAAAAAAAGCGCTATTAGGCTTATATGCACAAACTAAGTTGTGGGTTTTCTCAACTACATTATTAATAATGGAGAAATCAGCAGAATCTAAACCAACACAGACAAATTTCCCCTCATCCCATTTAGCTTTAAGCTTATCTAAAAAGGTATTCATGAACTGATAAGAGTTTAACTTGGGATACGCCTTTTGTCAAAGAAGATCGTTTTTCCTTCCATTCCCAGAAGTATTACTCCGAAAAACATCGGGACAACAGAAAATAACTGCCAAATAGTCGGGATGTTTTGTAAAAATAACCAAGCGAATAAAAGCGTGAGAAGGGGTGTTATGCTAGAGAGCGCGTTTGCCTTTGTAACACTAATTCTGTGAATACCTTCTATCCAGAGGATTTTGGAAAAACCAAGTAAAAAGACACCATTTATTATTATAAAAATGAAGGAACTTTTTAAATCAGAATATGAAAAAGTAGTTTTGAAGATAAAAATAAGAAGAAATATGACTAAGGTAGTTATTAAACTGCGGATAAACATCATGCTCTGACTACTGACAATTTTTCTTGCTCGTTGCTGAAAAAAATTACCAAAAGGAGCTACAAAAGCTGCGGTCAGTATTAAAAGTTCACCGCCACGGAATTTTTGAAAGCTTGGATATAAAATGACAAGAGCTCCAGTAATCATTAAGAAGGCACCGACTAAATGTTGTTTTGGTATATATTCTTTTCGCCAGATATGGAAGAATACGTAACTGAAAAAAATTTCTGTTAAACCAATGATGCTAGCATTTCCTGCGCTTGTATATCGTAAACCGAAAAAATAAAGAAGATACAAAAGGATTCCTATAAAGAATGTCGCTAACAGTATGTCACCAAGGGCAGATTTGTTTTTTATTTCATGCCACTTTTTTTGTATTGTAACTACTATTGCAAAGAAAATAGTTGCAAAAAATGTGCTGGCTGCCAACGATACAAGCGGTGATAATTTGTTATATGAGAGAATTGTGATAACAGGAAACAGACTCCAGAATATAGTTTCCGCAAAGATAAACAGTTCACCCTGTCTTTCTTGATTCAGTATCATTAGATTTAAGTTTATCAGAAAGAGTGATTTTAATCGAAGAATTTATTGTTTTAGACAAGCTTAACCTCATATGCTATATTAACCCAGTCATGGAAATAGCAATTACTTCCTCCAAAAATGGAATTTTAATTCGCCTTACAGAAGAAAGATGGAAACATGTAGTTCTCATGCATCCTGGCTTTACTAATAAACAGAAGCAAATCTTAAACACAGTTAAAAATCCAGATTACATTTTTCAGGGTAAATCAGAAGAATTATTGGCAGTTTCAAAACTTTCCAAAAGAACCTATTTTGTGGTAGTATACAAAGAAGAAACAAACGATGG
>OBEQ010744588.1_pt1 | contig 22228 bp, 21 predicted proteins | sample 1670901 | NCBI WGS metagenome assembly OBEQ01 (sample SAMEA104232315, study PRJEB22302) | groundwater metagenome | biome: forest; feature: aquifer; material: groundwater | place: USA | collected 2011-08-07 | depth 5.4 m
ATGTGAATGGGGTTATGTGTTGCAGTACACTCACATTTTCCCAAAAAACCGTGCACTTCGCACGGTTTTTCATTTGATCATTGGCTTTCTTGTGCCACAATATGAAGGACTTTTTCAGTGAGCCCTATATAGGCTTCATCGGCTGTAAAAGAAATCTGAGTCGTCATAAAATAGTTATAAACTACATACAGTATAGTTTATAAATGTTTACAAGTCCGGCTTTCCTGACCATACTTCAAAGTTCAATGGGAAGCTGCTATCTCCAATATCCGATCCACCCGGAATACCCTCTCATCATTTCTCTGAAGACAGAAGGCTTCCAGTCCAAGAAAGGTGACTCCTGCATACTCCATCTCACCCATTTTCTGAGGGACAATCGATCTTTTTGACTTCGTATCGTTCGCCTTCAAATATGTGATCTCCAGCTCTTTTTTTCGGACGATGGCATCCGAAATGAGCCTGCACTTGTCTTCCAGCGAGAGAGACTCAGAGGCCTTTTCGTATTGAATCCTCGTCAGGAATTTCACGACTTTCCAGTCCATGATGACATGACGTTTTTGAAGTGGCTTCATGAGGCTAAGCCCTTCGAAGCTCGTACACCGGCTCAGGGCAACATAGGTCTGTCCGTGGGCGAAACTGCCTTTACCAAGGTCGATCACCACCTGATCGAAGGTCTTTCCCTGGCTTTTGTGGATGGTCACCGCCCAGGCGAGGCGTATCGGATACTGCGTAAAAGACCCCAACTGCTCCTGTTCCAAATGCGACTGTCCGGGGTGGTAGACATACTGCCGAACTTCCCAGGTATGCGGACCTACTCTAACCGCTGGCCCATCGCTGAGCTGAACGATGAGAGCGTCACTTCCATCTCCATATCCCGACTCGAGAATATCAACGATCATACCCATGGTGCCATTGACCCACTGTCCGGTAGCATCATTGCTGAGGAGCATGACCTGAGATCCGATTTTGACATGGAGTTCCTGAGCGGTGGGAAAATGTGACTTTTCAAAATCCCCGGTAATCGTCGCTCGGTAGGTCATTTGGCGTGCCTTCATGTGAGAAAGCCGCTCATCATTGATCATGTCCGCGGCGGCATTCGTCGTGGTGAGGGTGATCGAAATGCCATTTTTTGATGTTTTTCCAAGCTCTTTCCCCACCCGCTGATTGATGATTTCAATATCTTCCTGTTGAACGGAATTATTGCGAATTTTATTCAAAAGTCCGATAAAGTCCGGATCTTTCTGACGATAGATTTTCTCCAGCTCGATCATCTCAAATGAAAGCTCTCTCAGGACATTGGCATCGAAAAAATAAGGACTCGGATACACCGTCCGAAACATTTCTCTTTCCTCAGGACTTGAGACTACAGGAGGCAGCTGATACAGGTCACCGATGAAGATCATCTGGATGCCACCAAAAGGAAGTCTCGATCCCCTCGCTTTCTGAAGCGCCAGATCGACGCAGTCCATGAGATCAGCTCGCACCATGGACACTTCATCGATCACAATCGTTTTTAACGCTTTGAAAAGGTCTTTCTGCTGCCCGGAAAATTTCTTGCTCTTCACTTCCCGAGGCGTGACATGCGTGGAGAAGCGAAAAAAAGAATGAATCGTCTGGCCATTCACATTGAGCGCAGCAACACCGGTTGGCGCCAAGACAACCACTGATTTTTCCGTTGTGTCGAGAAAATACCGAAGCAGGGTGGACTTACCGGTTCCCGCCTTACCGGTGACGAAGATATTTTTATCTGTTTCCTCCATCAGGCGGAGAGCTTTTTGAAACTCCGGATTGAGGTCAAGGGTGGGCATGGGAGGAGTATACAGGGCAGACTCCTACTCCTTGCCACAGAAAATCATTTAACGAAACATTTTCTGCCCCTTGCAAGAAAAAAGGAACTTCTGTACATATTATTGTTAACTAGAAGTGGTAAGCTTTTTTTATGAAATCTGAATCACAGATCATTCTGTACCAGACTGAGGATGGAAAAACGAAAGTCCATGTGCAGATGGAGGGTGAGACCGTGTGGCTCTCCCAAAAACAAATGGGGGAACTTTTTGATTGCACTGCCGATAATGTCGGTTTACATCTTAAAAATATCTTTCAAAACACTGAATTAAGAGAAAATTCAGTTACCAAGGAATCCTCGGTAACTGCCAGTGATGGTAAAACGTATGCCGTGAAGCATTACAATCTTGATGCTATTATTTCTGTAGGCTATCGGGTTAATTCTCTTCGCGGAACGCAGTTCCGCATTTGGGCAACGCAACGACTCAAGGAATACATCATAAAAGGCTTTGCGCTCGATGATGAGAGACTTAAACAGGGTGGAGATCGAGCACGGTATTTTGAAGAGCTTTTGGAGCGAATTCGGAATATCCGAAGCAGTGAGCGGAATTTTTATCAAAAGGTCACGGATATTTACGCGACGAGTATCGATTATCGAAAAGATGATGGGCTGACCAAACAGTTTTTTGCAACGGTTCAGAACAAAATGCATTATGCCGTGCATGGGCATACCGCAGCTGAGCTTATTTCCAAACGCGCCGATGCCAAGGAGCCACTCATGGGCTTAACGAATTTCAAGGGTAATTACATTAGGGCAGCAGACACTCACATCGCCAAAAATTATCTGAGCGAGCCGGAGATAAAGCAGCTCAATCTCATCGTTTCTCTGTATCTGGATTTCGCCGAATTACAGGCAACAAACGGTCGTCTTATGAAAATGGCGGACTGGATAAAAAAACTGGATGAATTTTTGAAACTCGCCGAGAAGAAAATCTTGAATAATCTTGGTACGATCAGTGCTGAGTCGGCAGCAAAAAAGGCAAATGTGGAATATGAAAAATACAGAAAAGATCAGGACAAAAACTATGTTTCCGACTTTGACCGGGAGGTGAAGAAGATAGAAGAAGAGGCAAAAAAGAAAAAGAGTTAGAATTTCTTTCATGCAAAATCTCATCCCCATCAGCAGTATTCTCGCCATCCACGTTTTCAGCTGGCTTACTCCCGGTCCGCTCTTTGTGCTGATCGTCAGAAACGGAGTCATCTAATCGCGAAAAACAGGCATTTGGACAGCCGTTGGCTTCGGACTCGGAAGGCTCACCCACATTGCCTATTCCATCACCGGCATTGCTCTCCTGATCTCCCATTCATCGATTGCTTTTTATGCTATCAAATACCTCGGAGTTGCCTATCTCATCTATCTCGGCGTCAAGACATTGTCGATGACTATCGACACACGGAATATAGACTCTCCCGAAAAACTCCGTGACATTACTCCCTTCTCAGCGATCAAGATGGGATACCTCGCCAGCATCTTGAGTCCCAAAGCCTCGCTCTTCTTTGCCAGTATCTTCGCCACCGTGCTTTCCTCCAGCGCCCCTCTCTGGGTCGTGATTTTTCTCATGATCACCATGCCTCTCAATACCTTCTGCATGGGCTCTCTCTGGACGATCTTCTTCACGCAAAAGAAAGTCAGGTCGGTATATGGGAAATATCAGGGGTTGGTGAATAAGTGTCTTGGAGTTACTTTGATCTTTTTTGCTGTGATGATTACATTTTCTCATTGATTGGCGACTTCACCCTCCCCACGCCGCCGCATTCAAATATATCGCAAAGGTTACCCAGAGGATGTAGGGAACAAGAAGGTAAGCTGCGGGACGCGAGATACGTGAGAATGAGATGATGGTGAAGAGGATAGCAACCCAGAGGAGGACGATATCGATCAGAGCCAGGCCTGGACTGTGGAGACCAAAAAAGAGAACAGACCAGAGGGTATTGAGAAGAAGCTGCGTGAAAAAGATGATGAGAGCTGGTGTTGTTTTTTTACTATTCTTCGCTCGCTGCTGCCAGACAAGAAAGAGCGAAATGCCCATGAGCAAATAGAGCATCGTCCAGACGGGCCCAAAGACCCAAGAGGGAGGATTGAGGGCTGGTTTGGGGAGCGTGGCGTACCAGGTATCGAGTGATGGCGTCGTAAATACAGCGCCGATGATGCCGGCTAATTCACAGAGGAGGATCGCGCAGACGAGCTTCAAATAACACTTCATGAAGTCATCGTAATATGGGATCATGGAGATGTCATTTATTTTCCCCATGCTCAAAAAAATCCTCCTCGGTCTCGCAGCAATCATAGCTGTGTTTCTGATGTACATTGCCTTCCAATCACCAGAATTTACCGTACAACGATCCATGGTCATGCACGCTCGTCGGGAAACGGTGTTTGCAGAGGTGAATGACCTGCGAAAGTGGGACGCTTGGTCGCCATGGGCCAAGCTGGACCCCAATGCGAAAATAACCTTCGAAGGACCAACTTCAGGAAAAGGTGCCATTATGACCTGGTCTGGAAATGCAGATATTGGAGAAGGATCGATGACGATTGTGTCGAATGAGCCAGACAATCGGATTGATCTCGAGACGAAGTTTGTGAAGCCCATGGAGGGAACCAACTCTGCTCAATTTACCTTCGAGCCGATCGATCAGCAGGGTGAGGATACGAAAGTCACCTGGACGATGAATGGAACAAACAACTTCGTCGCCCGCATCTTCTGCTTCCTCATGAATGGCAAGAAAATGATCGGCGATGATTTCGAAAAAGGCCTCGCTCAGCTCAAATCTGTCGTGGAATCCAAATAATATAATTTTCGCCTATGGCACTTCTCAACCCCTATCTCCACTTCGTCGGCACCACCGAAAAGGCGTTCAACTTCTACAAATCCATCTTTGGTGGGGAATTTCAGAGCTTTTCGAGATTTAAGGATGCACCTCCAAATCCACAGCTCACCCCAGCAGATATGGAGCGAGTGCTGCATGTGGCACTCCCTGTCGGAGCAAACATGCTGATGGGCTCGGACTGTCCGGAGAATATGAAGAACGACATCAAGGTAGGAAACAATATCACGGTGTCCGTGATGGTCGACAGCAAGGCAGAAGTAGACCGTGTCTTCAATGCTCTCGCGAAGGGCGGCAAGGTCGTCATGCCGGTAGCGGATATGTTCTGGGGTGATTACTTCGGGAGGTGCGTGGATCAATTCGGCGTTCCTTGGATGGTCTCGTACCACAAGAGCCAGTTTGTGATCTCCCGCACCTTCAAAGCTCCCCTTCAGCGACTCTGGGAGGCCTGGACGAAGCAAGAAGACATGAGCCAGTGGTTCGGCCCCAAGGGCAGCAAAGCAACCTATCACCGTCATGAGCTGAAGGTTGGCGGTATCACCCACTACAGCCTGATACATCCCGATGGCATCGAGATCTGGGGAAAGTGTGAGTACAAGGAAATTGTCCCGATGAAGAAACTCGTCTTCACCCAATGCTTTTCCGACAAAGACCTCGGCGTGACCCGCCACCCGATGAGCACGACTTGGCCACTCACCATGCTCACGACCGTGACCTTCTCCGAACACGATGGTCAGAGCAACGTGACCATCATTTGGGAGACGGTAGGAGCGACCTCTGAAGAGCAGAAAACCTTCGACTCCAGCATGGAGGACATGAAACAGGGATGGGGTGGATCGCTGGATCAGCTGGAGGTATATTTGAAGAGGTCATAAGACATATTTTTGACATTCACATTCATCATTAATTATTCATGATACTGAAATCAACTACTCTCACAATTGCTCTGCTATTGTTGACTGCTTGTACTCATCAAAATGCCGACATCGGCATTGATCTGAATCCAACTGATCAATGGGCCGTGAAAGAAAAAACATCCAACAGCCTAACAATTGAAACAACACAAAACTTTCCAAAAGAAGGTTCTTATATGTGGACACAAGGATTTAGACCTCAAGACTTCCCCAAAACATCTATCACTTTGAAGTACTTTACAAAATCTCAGGAAGAAAGTATTGAGAAGTGGGTAGAAAAAAATAAAAGTAATTTCAAAATGGCTTCATTTGAAGGGAAGTGTGAAGAGACTCAGAAATCAGTCGATGCGACGCTTTACAGTTGTGGAAGGTGGACTCAAGATTACTATCTTGTAAATAAGGAAGGCACCAAAATTGCAGTACTTTTTCTTGGTCAAGACCCGATTCTGAATGACAACGAGATGTTTAGCCTGGTTTCATTTAAATAAGCGAAAGAGATATGAAAGCATCCCTTGATTCTTTGAAAGGAGCCGCGACCACCTTCCTCACGATGGTCATCGCGAATGACGTTCGCGGTGCTTTCGACAAGTTCGTCGACCCGAACGCCATCTCCCACAATCCCTACTCCAGAGGCACCGCCAAAGAGCTGATGAAGGCGATGGAAGAAAACGGCAAGCAAATGCCGAATAAAATCTTCGAGATCAAGCATGTGGTGGCTGAGGGAGATCTCGTCGCCGTCCATTCACATCTGAAGTTCCAAAAAGACCAGCCTGGAATGGCCGTCGTTCATCTCCTGCGCTTCAACGAACAAGGCAAGATCGTCGAGTTCTGGGATGTGGGGCAACAGATTCCAGAGAATTCGCCGAATGAAAAGGGGATGTTTTAGGATTGTAGCGGAAAAGTTGTTTCGCAAAAAGCAACCCACCTTGCTAAGGGGATCAGATAGAAATTTTGTCGATCGAGTTCTTGTTGATGGTGTACTTGAAGGCCTGATGATCCAAGAACATCTAATAAGGCATTAGAAATAATACTGTTACCACCATGGACGACTAAAAATCGCCCCTCCTGGGATAATCTCCGAACCGTATTAAGCAACACATTATTTTCCTCTTCAATTTTTTTGTTTTCAGACTCAAATCCTTGCCGCAAAATTGTTTCAACAATGCTGCCCAGCATAGCTGAAGAGGGATCGGTTAATTCAGGTTTTGGACTGACCTTGGCATGTATAAGAAAGGCGGGCCGAAGACGAGTGAGAGGCAAGTCCGTTGCTGGTGATGATTCACCAGCTGGTACTTCAAATAATCCCTTTATAGCCGTTCTAGCCTGTTCTGAGGGATCTCCTCCTGATTCAGGTTGATTTCTCTTCTCTTTTTTTAAAATTTCATCAACTGCGATTCGGTCTATCTGCGCTCCCGCTGGGAAGGAAGAGCGAAATTCCGACCACTCTCTCAGTGGACGAAGAGAATATTGAGCATGAAGCAAAGATGCATCAAGCGCTTGTTTTGGCGTCCTTACAGGAATAAATGCACGAAGGACTCTCTCAAAGAGTGACCTCCAATCAATTGATCTTTCTTTGCGCGATGGTACTAAAGGGCTAGGCTCACGCTCTACTGACATATATAGCTTTTTGACGAGAAATCATTTTAATCATCATTTCACGTAAAGTCAATTTTCTGAGCATTATGTAGCCGGCGTCCCCTGATGGAACTTGATCTGCCATCCAGCAGGAGTTTTTATCCACAATGAGCTTCTGTTGCTCACCTCAAGGCTATCGTAGGTGACTTCACTGATGTAGGTAACCAGGACGACATCTGATGCAATTTCGTGAATTTTGAAATCTTTGAGTGGCAATTTTGCGTTGATTTCCTCCATCGGCTGGGAAAGAATATCCTCTCTTGAGTACCTATTTCCTGATCTGCCGAACTCAAAGAAATCGGGTGCCAAGACCTTCTCCATGTAGCTTCGATCAAAGCGGGTCTCTGTTCGCCAGAGGGACTCTTCGAGATCTTTTAATATATATGAATCAATTTCCATTTTATGATTTATTAAAAATATCAACGTATCGACGATAAATGAAAGATCTCCCATAATCTTTATTTTCATCTTTCTGCACTAGAATTCCAAGCTCTACAAATCTATCAATAACTTTCTGAGCCCCCTGACGGGTGAACTTCGTCCATTTTTGAATCGTTGATACATTGATGATTGGCAGCTTAAAAAGCTGAAGCAAAACAGTCATGGAACTTTCTGCTGAAGTTTTTCCCAGTGATTGAATTTTTTTACTATCGTGTTCTCGAAGTACCGTAATACTCTTAACGATTTTTATCGCTTCCTCAGCTACTTCGATGACTCCATCCAAGAAAAAATCCAGCCACTCTTCAACATTTCCAAAACGATACCCATCCAGACGATCGTAATATACCCTCTGATGTTTTTTAAAATAGGTGGATAAAAAAAGTACCGGATTCTCCAGTAAATGCTGAATCCACAAAAAGAGAGTAATGAAGATTCTCCCCGTGCGACCATTCCCATCAAGGAAAGGATGGAGAGTCTCAAAATGGACATGAATTATTCCCGCTTTCACAATTGGCAAGAGATCATCGTTTGTATGTAAAAATCGTTCCAAATCTCCCAATGCGTGTTCCATTTCATGTGGTGGGGGTGGCACAAAATGAGCGTTGCTGGGCAGTGTTCCTCCAATCCAGTTTTGGCTTTTTCGAAAATTTCCAGGATCAGAAAAATGCGAAGATCGAGCTCCCTTCATAAGTTCTTTATGAATTTCTCTTATAAAACGGAGGCTGAGAGGAAAATCCTTCAATCGTTTAAGGCCATAATTAAGAGCATGGATGTAATGGAGAATGTCATCAACATCTTCTGGTAATTTTTCAGATGTTTTTGATTCTGCCTCAATTGCATCAATCATGGTAGCCTTTGTGCCTTCTATCTGACTTGAAGAAGCAGCATCCTTCCTGACATACATGAAAAGGAAAAAATCAAGATCTGGTAAAAGTTGCGTGATGCCATCTAATTTCCCTAACAGGAGGGTGGCCATTGATGCTTTTTGAATAATTTTTGCAGAAAGTAAAAACCCTCCATGTGGGGGAAAAGATCCTGGGATAAAAGCATCATAACCCTGCATCTGATGCTGCATGGTACCGATAACAGGTCTTTTCATGCGTTGTCATTACTTCATAAGATGTAAACATTTTACCAAAAATCGTTTACATCTGCAAGTGAATGTAAACCGATATGTTGAAGCGGTGTTTGGCTACGCCACTCTCTTCTTAAACCTCCAGTACGCCAGTCCCCAAAATGCTAAGCAGAGAAGCATCGGCCAGGGAAATCCGGGCATGGTCATCCAAACGGCCTGAGCAGCCATCAAGAGGATGTAGAGATAGCCGGCGTAGGCCCACTCCTTGAGCCAGAGTGGAAACTTTGGCCAGACGATCACGATACCACCGAGGATTTTAGCGGTGGCATTGAAGTACATCGTGTACGCTGGATAGCCGAGCTGAACAAACGCAGCGGCGGATTCCTCACTCTTCACGAAGTAGTAGATTGCAGAACCCACCATCATCCAGAGGAGAGGGACTTGGGAGAGCCAGTACAGAACAGATTGTTTTTTCATAGAAAAGAATGAATTACTTTGCATTCGAATCCGCCTGATGCAGGCCAAAAGTATTGCCTTCAGTGTCGATGAAGTAGCCTTGCCATGCCATGCCTGGGATGGCGAACTTGGGCATAGCAACAATCCCGCCGGCAGCGAGGATCTTCTTTTGGTACGCATCATAATCATCCACCTGGATCGTACAAACGAAAGCATTCGTGCCACATTCTTTCGGTGGTGTTTTGCAGGGACGTGGAAGCAGTCCCCCATTGATGCCCGGCTCTTTGCTGTCCTTGTCCGCGGTCATGATGATCCAGTACGGGTTTTTCTCCCATTGCTGGAATTTCCAGCCGAAAATATCTGAGTAAAATTTCATCGCACGTTCAGGATTCTCCACTTGTATCTCAAAATGAACGACTCGATTCATAGAAAATGTAAACGAATATTATTTGAGCCTTTTCGCAATGTGTGCATCAACCGACCACACTCCTGCACCACTGATCGTCAGCACAACAAAGATCAGGAGAAAGAGCAGCATATCGTGATAGCCCATGAAGTAGCCTTGTCCAAACATCACGTAGGTGGCTCCGATCATGATCACGGCAAGAGAGGCAGCGCAGAATCTGGTCATAAATCCCAGGATCAAGCTAAGAGCTCCAAGGCTTTCCCCGATGATGACGAGCCATCCGATAAAGGCAGGAATTCCGGCACCGGTCAAAAAAACAAGCGTTGCTTCAATGCCACTTCCCTGTCCGGTGATAATGCCCAATTTCAGAAGTCCAAAAGGCAGCATAATGGCGCCGGCTCCAACGCGGAGAATTGCCAGGCCAAGATCAGATTTTGTCGCGAAAAAAGATTTCATGGGAAAAATAAACAGATTACACTCACTAAATCATCCTGAAGCTTCTTCTGCAAACGAAAGCACTTTCCAGGACACTATTTCATCAAGACAATCACCGAGGTCATGGCGAAGAGGGATACCAACTGGTAAGCAGCGTTGAAGAAATAGAGTTTCCAGGAACGCCCCTCCCAAAGAACAGTCCCGAGCATGACGGTCGCGATAAAGCCGAGCCATAGCCAAAATACAAAGCTTGGGACTTCACTCCATCCCTGTACCGCAAGCTCCGCGACGAGGACGGCTGCCACAAAACTCATGACCAGCTGCGAAACAAATCCCAGCCCCATGGCCACAAACGGCTTCATCTTCATTTTTTTCATGCTGTCCGACGAGAAGCCCATCATGTTCATCCAGTGTTTTCCAAAGAGCGGCCCATACCAGAGCATACCGACGACCATGCTGGCGACGGCTCCGAGCAGCACACCGAGGAGATTAATGCCTTCCATAAAGAAAAAGTAAAGGAATACGATGTCTCAAGTATATCAGGATAGAGGCTGGCGGACACGAAATCTGAGCTGTAAGATGGGGGCATGTCCCCCCTCGATCTCAATCCGCAGTTCAAAAAAGCCCTCCGGATAATGGAGGAGGCCGATCAAAATGTCTTCATCACGGGCAAGGCGGGGACAGGGAAATCAACCCTGCTTCGGCATTTCCTCGAGACGACCGAGAAATCTGTGGTTGTGCTGGCGCCGACCGGCGTTGCGGCGCTCAATGTCAATGGCCAGACGATACACTCCTTCTTCAGATTTTCGACGCACGTGACGGAGCGGGAAGTGAAGAAGAAGAGTTTTTCGTCCGTCCAGAGAGATCTGTACAGAGCGCTCACGACCATCATCATCGATGAAGTCTCCATGGTGCGAGCCGATCTGATGGACTGTGTGGACAGCGCGCTCCAGAAAGCGAGAGGGGTGAAAAAGCCCTTCGGAGGTGTGCAGATGATTTTCATCGGCGATCTGTACCAGCTGCCTCCGGTGGTGGCAAGTCCCGAGGAGCGGGAGCTGTTTCGCACACTCTACAAAAGTCCGTATTTTTTTGACGCCAAAATCTTTGCCGATCTTCCTTTCATGATGGTGGAGCTGGAGAAGATCTACCGCCAGAAAGACCAGCATTTTATCGATCTCCTGAACAAAATCCGGAATAATTCCGTGCAACCGGAAGATATCGACCGACTCAATGAGCGGCACGGGAAAAGTCCGGAAGGACTCACAAAAAAAGGCTTTTCCATCACGCTCACCACCACGAATGCCGCCGCCGATATGATCAATGACGAAAAGCTCGGACACCTGAAATCCCCTGCCAAAAAATATCAGGCCAGGATTACCGGAGACTTTGACCGATCACACTTCCCTACCGCCGAAGAACTTCGCGTCAAGATCGGCTCACAGGTCATGATGCTGAGCAATGACCCCGCCGGACAGTGGGTGAACGGCACCATGGGGATGGTCGTGGAGATCGAGGAATCTGACATGGATGAACCGGACTCACTCGTCATCAAGCTCAGCAATGGGCCAAAAGTGATGGTGCGTCCACACACCTGGGAAGTCCGGCAGTATGTCTACCACACCGGACAGCAGCAGCTCGATCAGGAGCAGCTCGGTTCATTCACCCAGTATCCCGTGCGCCTTGCGTGGGCCGTGACGATTCACAAGAGCCAGGGGAAGACCTTCGATCAGGTGGTGATCGATATGGGCAAAGGCAGTTTCGCCCATGGGCAGACCTATGTCGCGCTCTCCCGCTGTACCAGCTTTGAGGGCTTGAGCCTCCTCAAGCCCCTGCAAAAACGCCATGTCATCATGGACTTTCGAGTCGTGAAATTCTTGACCGGATTTCAGTATAAGCAAGCTGACGAAGCCATGTCGTTCGAAGAGAGATGTGAACTCATCGCAAAGGCCATCGCAAAAAAAAAGAAATTACAGATCACCTACCTCAAGACCAACGACACCAAATCACAGCGTGAGATCATTCCTAAGCGCATGGGCGATATGTCTTACGGCGGCGTTACCTTCCTAGGACTCGAGGCATTCTGTCTCTCCAGGCAAGACACCAGAGTCTTTCGGGTGGATCGGATACTGGAGATGGATCAAAAATCAGAATAAGGCTTTAAGATGATGCCATGGCTTTGCGAAAATTGGTGTAAGACATTTGAATTTTATGTCTGATGAAGAGAAGGAAAAATTTGAAGAATAATAAAAAGCCTGCGATGAACAATTTTCGAAGAGGAGGTTTGAAAGCGGAACCGAAGAGATCGCTGCATTTGAGGAGAGCAGTATTGATTCCTGTTGGATCTCGAAGTGTGTAGCTTTCATAACCGACGGAATGGCTCCCCCGGCTGGAGGAAGTGAGAACTAACCTGGGGCTTTAAGAAACTGAAATGCGGAGTCGAAGGCCCAAGGCATGAGTAATTCTCTGGAGAAATTTTATTGTTGGATTATAAGTACCACTTTCAAATCGGGAAATTACCGGCTGCTTGGTGCCAATTTTTTTTGCTAATTGCTGTTGAGTAAGTCCGTGCGAAAGACGTTTTTCAATGAGTTCTTCCACCACCGCAAACTCAGAGCCTAATTGATGATAGGCTTTTTTGACATCTTGATCTTGGAGCAGGCGTTTTTTGAAACTTCTGTAATCTTTCATATCTGAAATTATTGAGACTTAATCAGTATAACTTATAAGTTATAAGTTATATTCTCGTCAAGAGGGAGAATTTTTGTTTTGCCTTCGATAACTCTTTGGTGGGGATTTTTTGCGATTTCTTTATAAAAGCATGAAGTAGCCCTGCCATTCCATTATAAAAACAATAGAAAATTCTTACTTCTTGCTGGCCGCGAATTCTTAACTCGAACAGGTTTTCGATGAGACAAACTTCTCAACGTCCGGATCAAGATTTATTTGCATAGATGTATTTTAATGAAAAATTTCAGCCTCAGCTACTGATTTGTATGGCCCGCTTCAATTATCCAAAATCAGTGTAAGTTTTTAATGTGTTGTACCAAAACTGGTGTATGACGGATGGGAATTTTGTGTTTATTCAAGAGAAGAAAACTTCTGAAGAGAGGAGTTGCATGCGATGGACAGTTTTGGAGAAGGAAGATTGATCACGAAATCGGAGCAGTCCGCCGCGGCGGATTGCAGAGTATGAAGTGATCAATCTGACATGGCTCCGAGGGCCGGGATCGAACCGGCGACCAAAGGATTAACAGTCCTCTGCTCTACCGCTGAGCTACCTCGGAGTAGGCGCAGAAAGTTTAGCGATTCATCATTCTGCCTGCAAGAACTTCTGCTTGAAAAAGAGTGCACAGCTCCCGTAGGATAAACCCGCTCCTGATTCGGTGACATGAAACTTCCCTCTTCCAAAACAAGAACACTGATGATTGCCGTGGTGTTTTTTGGCTTTGGTTTTGCTTCGGCCTTGATCTATTCGAATTCAAAAAATCAGACTGCAGAAGTTCTCGCGCAAATTCAGCCCGTGCGGGAAAAAGAATCGAAGTATAAATTTATCAAGCCTCTGCTCTGGTACGAAACTCCGGAATCGAGTGGACTTCCGGAATTTATGACCCTCAAAAATAAACTGCGTGCCGTCATCGATGCAAAGATGAAGGACCAGAGCGTGGAGCAGGTTTCGCTCTACTACCGCGACATCAGCCATGGCTGGTGGGTTGGCATTCACAAGAGGGAGATGTATGCCCCTGCCAGCCTGCTGAAAGTGCCGCTCATGATGGCATACTTCAAGCTGGCCGAATCGGACCCCGAGATCCTCCAGGAAAAGATCACCTACAAGGGCGCCGACGAAGCCAAGCTCGATGAGATCATCAAGCCCCGAGAAATCATCAAGCCCGGCAAGTCCTATTCGGTCGACGAGCTGATTCGACGGATGATTATCTTCTCCGATAACAATGCGACCAACGCCCTCTTTTCCCACCTTGATCCAAGTGTCCTGAATGCCTTGTACAAACACCTGGGAATCGAACCGCCGGATCCCGATAATGTCCGAGATATGATGACGATCAATGTGTACATGTCTTTTTTTCGTGTGCTGGTGAATACGACGTATCTCAATCGCACCTTCTCCGAAAAAGCCCTTTCGCTCCTCAGCCAGAGTGAATTTAAAGATGGTATCAAGGCTGGTGTACCCAAGGGTGTTACCGTGGCGAACAAGTTTGGCATTCGCACCTTCGAAGATGAGACGCATACCTTTCACGAGCTCCATGATTGCGCCGTCGTCTACCATCCCGAAGATCCCTTTTTCCTCTGTATCATGAGCAGAGGCTCGTCTCTTGAGAATTTGGAAACAACGATGCGAGAGCTTACGAATATGGTCTACCAGGAAGTCGAGGAGAAAGCGAGCAAGGAATAAGCTTTTCACGAAGCCAAAAAAACGCTATAATGGGGAGGAAACAAAAACACAACGATGATCAAAAAATATGCAAAAACTACCCTTCTGCTGATCAGCTTGGTGATGCTGATCAGTTTGTCCATCATCTCCGACAACGATGGGGTGAGTTTTGATCAAGCTTTGAGTTCCGGCAGCGCTAGCATCATCGACGCCTCCAGCCTGGTCGCACTCGGCAATACCTCGCGCAAGGATGTTCATGCATCAGCGCTGAAAGTTTCTCCAAAGCTACGCCGAGCAGCCCAGAGAAAAGCGAAGGATATGCTGAAAAAACAATATTTTTCCCATGTGAGTCCAGCCCAAAAAACGCCCTGGGATTTTATGCGGGAAGTCGGCTACGACTACATCGCCGCTGGGGAAAATCTCGCCATCAATTTTCATGCGGCCGAAGACGTGGAGCAGGGGTGGCTCAGGAGCCAGTCGCACCGAGACAATCTCCTCAATTTCGATTACACCGAGACCGGCATTGGGATTGCAAAAGGCCTCTTCCAAGGCCAGGAGACGACCGTCGTGGTGCAGATGTTTGGAATGCCATTTCCCTCAGGGCCGAGCCTGGTGAACCGAAATCTTCCGATTTCCATGAAAAATTTTGTTTCCGGATCGCTGCTCGATCTTTTTTCTGAACGCACAAAAAATGACGTGGTGCTCAAAATCACCTTCGTCACCGCACTGATGTCATTACTTGGCCTTCTGTATCAACGCCATAGCCTTCGCCCGCGAAAGAGGGCGAGACGAAACTAAGGACTTGAGTGTGTCGAGGGGCTTTCCTGTTGCGAGCTTCAGGATCGTCAGCGCCTCAAGACCTGTAACAGGCTCGGAAGGACGAAATTTTTCACTCATGCGTCCCTGAATCAGTCCGCGCTTTTTGGCCGTGAACAGTGCTGGAGCAAACCATTTGGATGTGGCAACGTCGGAAAATAGATAGCCCGAATCGCCGATGGTCTCGACCGGAATTTCAAAGACCTTCAGGACAAGAGGCACGAAATCCCCTCGTAGCATGGGCTCATTTGGCCGACTGATGGTGTCTGAAGAAACTTTTTTTTCTTGGAGAGCTCCGATCGTGATCTGCCCGTGAGCGCTGTCGTCAGAGAAATCTCTCGTGGCAACAAATATGGATTCTTCCTCCCCTGAATCTCGCTGCGCTGAAAATGATAATTTTCCTTGCCTCGTGCGAACAAGAAACGTTGACGAAAGCTCATCTCCACTCACGCTCTCGGCATGTTGAACTTTGACATGGACAGCTCTTACTTCAAAAGCAAAACCATCCCAGATTGGCTTTCCGGCATTGCTCATGAGCACGTCAGAAGAAATCGTGAAGGTTTCGCCAACCTTGGGAGAAGCTTTGGAAAGGGTCAAGTGCAGAGTTTGAGGCAACGGAACAATCGGAGCGAAAAGATAGGTACCAGTTTTTTGAATTTTGGCGCTCACGACAGTCTTCTCCTTGTTCAAGGATGAAGGAACAAAAGTCTTCTTTCCTTCCTCGTCTTGAAAAAAACCAAAATGCTCGGCGTAATCCTCCTGATGTGGAAAGGCGATCGTCTTGAGTTCGGTTGTGAGGGTGATGCCCCCGTCAATCGTTTCGTCGTTGGGGAAAATTTCAATGGCTTTTTTCAGACCGTACACGCGGCTATCCACCGTGGTCGTCTGCTGATAGCTTATGTTTTCCAGAGGAATAGCAAAGGTCGCCGGAACGGAAATGATATGGAAAAGAAGAACGAAAAGGGTAAGATACTTGCGCATAGGAATACTGTGAATAAAAGAAGATGTAATAAAAGCATACTAAATTATATTTGTCAAATTTAATTGACTTTTATTTTAGTTCATGGCATTGTCACATCCTTTCATTAATCTTTTTTCTATGCCCAAGCTTCAGCGAGCGTCTTCTTTGCTGCTGACCATCGCGCTCATCGTGGCGCAATGGCCTTCTTTTGCGTTTGCCGGTGACATTCAAAAAATGCCGCGGGAACAGACCGGAAGAGCGAGCCGTGTGACTGCCGCGGAGAGAGCTTATGAAAAAGTCGCCGTGTCTGGGAAAAAAGATGAGTTTGTGCCTGGGGAGGTGATCGTGAAGTTCAAGAAAGAAAGTTTGGACGTTTCGCGGTTTCTCGGGCGAGTAGCGCTCAAAAGCTTTGAAATTGGGAAAGGGTTGAAAAGAGAAGATATTTTTGAAGATCAGAATTTGGTGTTGATGGAATCTCAAAAAAGTGAGACAACAGAGCAGCTTATCCAAAGGCTTAAAAATGACCCACGGGTGGAATACGTGGAGCCGAATTTTTTGCATTATCTTGATGCGGTTCCAAACGATACTGATTTTCAGAAACTTTGGGGCCTGAACAATTCGGGCCAGAGTGTCAATGGCAGTAGTGGAACCCCTAATGCGGATATGGATGGGCCTGAGGCATGGGATATCTTTACCGGGTCAAATAGCATGATCGTGGCCGTGATTGATACTGGAGTCGCGTACACTCATCCAGATCTTTTACCCAATATGTGGGATGGAAGTAGCGCTTGCCGAGATAAGGCTAATAATCCCATCTCAGGAGGCTGTCCAAATCATGGTTGGGATTACGGGATTAGTGAAAATGGAGATAATGATCCATTCGATGAAAATAATCATGGGACCCATGTCGCAGGAACGATCGGCGCTCTCGGGAACAATAGTAAAGGCATTACCGGAATAAACTGGAATGTCAAAATCATGGCTGTCAAAGCCACTGATTTTACGGATACATTTCCATCAAGCTCTATTATCAATGCCATTCGTTTTGCAAAAAACAATGGAGCAAAAGTGATAAATGCTAGTTTTGGTGGAAATAATTTTTCACAAGCGATGAAAGATGAGATTGCCGCGTTTCCTGGCCTCTTTATTGCTGCTGCAGGAAATGAAGGGCGGAACAATGAAATCATTCATCACTATCCTTCGGATTACGATCTTCCGAACATTATTTCCGTTGCAGCATCTGATCAAAATGATGCTAAACCATCGTTTTCTAATTTTGGTATAACATCCGTTGATGTCGCAGCACCTGGAACCAGGATTATGAGTTCGGTCCCGAGTTTTATCGGTTCGTTTTCAGAAAATTTTGAATCCTTAACTCCTCCGAGCATTGGCAATAATTTTGTAAAGGGCAAGGTGACTTCATCTCCAGCACCCATTAATTGGGCAACAGCGCAGGATGGCCTATCAAAGGTCATTTGGTCGGATCACTCGATGCCATATGCCAATGATGCGGATACGTTTATAAGCTCCATTCCTATTGATCTTTCTGGAAAAAAATCTGCTCGTCTTTCCTTTACCATTTTCTGTGATACGGATATTACGTCTACATGGACTGATTATCTCGCGGTGTACGGTTCGAGTAACGGAGGGAGTACTATTACTGAAGTCGCCCGTTTTGATGAAGATGTGTTGAGTGTTAACGGTCAGAGAGAGACCTTAAGAAATGGGTATCTTATACCTGTTGATATGAATATGAGTCAGTTTATGAGTTCCCAAACCAACATACAATTTTGGTGGAAAACGAACAGTTCTAATCAAATTTCAGCGAATTATGAAGGATGCTTTCTTGACGATATCAGCGTGACATATTCTGCTGGCACAGGAGAAGGCTATTTAATTTTTAACGGTACCTCCATGGCCGCGCCTCATGTCACGGGTGAAGCAACCATGATCTGGGGATATAACCCCTTGCTCTCGATCGCACAAGTACGATCCGTGATTGAAACCACGGGAGATACAAAATCAGCTTTTGTTGGCAAAACAACGACGGGGAAACGCATCAATCTGTTCAACGCGCTGAATATTTTTCAGCCTGTTGGAGGTTTTGATGCTGCGAATGCGATTCCAGCAGCCCAGGTCACGCAGTCCACTGCTGGTGACGGAGTCATGACCATCAAGTTTCGGCTGAAAGATGGCATGGCAGGACTCAAAATGACGCTCAATTCTTTTCAGTACAGCATTGATGGGGGCACAAATTTTTCGGCTCCGACGAATGCCGACGCATCAGGGGCTCTTAGCAGCACATGGAAGGACAATAGCTATCTCTCCGCGCTTGATTTCGCAGGCACCGTGTATAGCTTTATTTGGAATACCAGGCACGCTGACCTTACGGGGCTCAATAACGTTGATCAGAGTGATGTTCAGATTCGGTTCTTGGTGAATGATGGCGCGAAAAATAGCGCTGCTGTCACCTCTGCTCAATTTCGAGTAAATGATGTGATTCCGACGGCCACTCTTTCCGGAACTCCGGCAGCGCAAACCACGATAAAAACAACGGATATCACGGTTGGGGGCACGAATATTGTGAGCTATCAGTCGAGTATCGACAGTGGTGCGTTCAGCGCTGATATTGCCGTGGCAACTCACATTCAGTTGAATAATCTTGCTGATGGGTCTCATACCATTGCGGTCAAAGGCAAGGACGCGCAGGGAAATTTTCAAACAAACGCGACAATTTTCACCTGGCTTGTTGATACCACGGGGCCAACCGGCAGCATCACCAACGCTTCCGGGAACCCCACGAATGATCAGACCCCGACGTTGAATTTCACGATTGCTGATAGTGGAGTCGGCGTATCAGGCGCGAAAGTAAGACTTTCCTGTGACAACTCAACTTTTACAGCTTTCGTCGCTTTCCAGGCAACGGTAACGGATTTTGACATCCGGTCCGGACAAAATGGATGTGCTGCGAGTGATGGAACGAAAAAAGTACATGCGCAGTTTCAGGATTCACTTCTGAATATTGGCGCATCGGTCAATACGGGTGATTTTGTGCTCAATACTGCGGCGGCTGTTGCTCAATTGACGACGATCACCACAAATCCCACGACTCAAAAGACAGCTGAATTTACCGTTTCCGGCACGGATATTGTTATATATAAATCAAAACTTGATGGAGGCAATTATTCGACGGAGACGAATGTGTCGACAAAGATCCAGCTCAGCGACTTGGCTGATGGAAGTCACACACTATCGGTTATCGGCAAAAATAATTCCGGAACATTGCAGGCAGAATCTTCTGCCACCACGTTCACCTGGCTTGTTGATACCACAGGGCCAACCGGCAGTGTTACCAATGCTTCGGGAAACCCCACAAATGACCAGACTCCGACGTTGAACTTAACGATTGCCGACAGTGGAGTCGGCGCTTCTGGCGCGAAAGTAAGACTTTCCTGTGACAACTCAACTTTTACAGCTTTCGTAGCGTTTCAGGCAACGGTGACGGATTTTGACATCCGGTCCGGGCAAAATGGATGTGCTGCGAGTGATGGAACGAAAAAAGTACATGCGCAGTTTCAGGATTCACTTCTGAATATTGGTGCTTCTGTGAATACCGGTGATTTTGTGGTGAACACCGCCGCAGCTCTCGCTCAATTCACCGTAACTCCCGCGAACCCTTCCAACCAAAAATCTCCGGAATTCACCGTTGGAGGAACGGATATCGTTGCCTACAAATCAAAACTGGATGGAGGAAATTATTCATCGGAAACAAATGTGTCGACAAAGATTCAGCTCAGCAATCTTGCCGATGGGAGTCACACGGTTTCTATTGTTGGAAAAAACAATGCCGGGACATTGCAGGCGGAATCCGCTGCCACGACATTTACTTGGCTCGTTGACACCACAGGGCCAACCGGAGCCATTATCAACGCTTCCGGAAATCCCACGAATGACCAGACTCCAGCATTGAATTTCACCATTGCGGATAGTGGAGTAGGAGTTTCGGGAGCGAAAACTCGCCTTTCCTGTGATAATTCGACTTGGACTGCTTTCGCCTCTTTCCAGGCATCGATAACTGATTTCGATGTCCGCTCAGGACAAAATGGTTGCACGACCGGTGAAGGAACGAAAAAAGTACATGCGCAGTTTCAGGATTCACTCCTGAATATTGGCGCATCCGTAAACACCGGCGATTTTGTGCTGGATACCACTTCAGCACAGGCTCAATTCACCGAGCCAATCGCGAATAACTACGACACGAGAAAATCTGTCCAGATCGCTGTCGGAGGCAACAACGTGGTATCGTATAAAGTTAAACTAGATAATGGATCTTTTTCTGCTGAAATAGCCGTCACTATTAAAACCATATTTTCTGATCTTACTGACGGTCAGCACACTATTGCCGTGATTGGCAAAAATGCTGCTGGTACATGGCAAGCGGAATCTTCAGCCACCACCTTCACCTGGCTGATCGACACGACTGGACCGGCTCTGACCATCAGCAGCACGACGACCGACCCGACGAATATCAAACTCCCAACGCTTCAGCTGACCATTCAGGATAGCGGAGTTGGCGCTACCGGAGCCATGGTGAGATTCTCCTGCGATGCTACGAACTGGACAACGTTCGAAGCCTTCGCCAACACAAAAAATAATTTTGATGTCAGCTCCGGACAAAATGGCTGTCTCACCACGGATGGTGCCAAAAAAGTTTTTGCTCAAGCAAAAGACTCGCTCGGAAATATCGCTTCTGCGCCTCAGCCGGTGAGCTTTACGCTTGATACCACCCCTCCTGTCCTCCTCCTGGAACCTTCAAGCTCGATTCCCGTGAAATCCAAAACCTGGACTTGGGATGTCCAAGATCCGGACAAAACCACGGCGACCTTTCGCTTTGTCATTGATCAAAGCCCGAACACAGCTCCAGGCGGAAGTTATGGAACTCTCAAAACAGCTACTCAGGCCTCAGGGGACGCGACCTTTTACCTTCACCTGCAAACCAAAGATACACTCGGCAATGAAAGCAAAGTGGTAACATTGTCCGCAGTTCTCGACAATACTCCGCCTACTGCTGCCATTACGAATCCTCCCGCGAGCAAAACACCAAAAAAATCTTTCTCGATTATCATCGGCGGAGATCAGGTCATGGCATATCAGTATAAAATAGATGGTGGGGATTTTAACCCTTCTCTTTCTGAGCTCCTTCAACAACAACCAGCACCTATGATGAAACCGATCCTCCTGAACGATCTTGCACTTGGGGATCATACCCTTGAAGTTCTGGGCATTGATGCTGCGGGAAATATTCAAGCCATGGCAAACTCCACGCGTGTTTCCTGGACGATCGTTCCATGGCCTGTTGTGGAAAATCCTTTTGGTCCACCGCCAGCGATCCCAAGCCCGCTTCCGCCCACTCCTACCTTAATACCACAAACAAACCAAACGAATGCAAAATTCACGGTTTCCGGTACCGGCATTGATTTTTACAAATATAAGATTACGAGCGCACCTGTCACCTTACAGCAATCAGTGACGCTCGACGCAGGCGCGGCTGGCGGCAGCTTCAGCGCTGAATTTCCCGTCAGCACTCCGATTTCACTGTCCAGTCTTTCGGAAGGCAATCAGACTCTGCAGATTTTGGGACGAGGCACAACAGGAACCTTTCCTCCGGAGACGGAAGCAACTGTTCTCTCATGGGTTGTCGACACAACACCACCGGTTGCCGTGCTCACCGGAGTTCCTCAAAATAATAGCACCGCTAGCACCGCTTCGATGACGGTTGGAGGAACCGATGTTGCAGCCTACAAATACAACTTCAATGGCTCTGCTTTCAGCATCGAGTTCCCGATCTCGACGCCGATCAATCTCTTTTCACTCGCAGCAGGAAGTACTGCCACGGTGAAGGTCGTCGGACGAGATCTTGCTGGAAACTATCAGAGTGAAGCCTCTGCCACACAAGGGCAGTGGACAATTGCCGGTGGAGGCACGAGTTCGAGTGGGGGTGGCGGAGGTGGAGGGGGAGGTGGAGGGGGCG
>OBEQ011322018.1_pt1 | contig 22214 bp, 16 predicted proteins | sample 1670901 | NCBI WGS metagenome assembly OBEQ01 (sample SAMEA104232315, study PRJEB22302) | groundwater metagenome | biome: forest; feature: aquifer; material: groundwater | place: USA | collected 2011-08-07 | depth 5.4 m
CTCAACGATTTTTGCTGAATCCCAATATTGAATTGCCCCTAACGACGTCTTATGGATTTATAACTCCAGGAATCAACCTCAAGGCTTCGACCTACACACTTCAAAATATTGCAGGAAGTGCACAGTTCACGAAGGATCAAGTGAGTCATGCAATCCCTCAATTTGACCTTCGCAGCGGAGTGTATTTTGATCGAAATTCAACGTTTCTGGGGTATGACTATTCTCAAACCCTTGAACCTAAAGTGCAGTATTTATTCACCCCCAACGTGGATCAAAATAATATTCCTAGTTTTGATACTTCGCCTTTAACGTTTGATTATTCCCAGCTGTTCGCGCTGAATCGATTTTCGGGATACGACCGAGTGGGGGATGCAAACCAATTAAGTTATGGACTTGAAACAAATATTCTCAATGCTCAAGGGGCTCAAGTTTTCGAAGCCGGTATTGGACAAATTTATTATTTCACGGATCGACACACGACCTTGTGTTACCCCAGCAGCACTTGCATTATAAATGAGAATCCTGATTACCAAATGCGCAACTCTCCGATCGTAGTTCAAAGTATTTTCGCACTGAATCAAGCCTGGCATTTCAATATCAGCGAATCATATAACACTCGAAGCAAAAGCTTCATGTATCAAACGTATGGCCTCCAATACATCCCTGATTCTCAGCATGTTTTTAACCTGAACTACAGCATTAATCAGCTGGATTATTCTCTCCTGACTCGAGATCAAATTCTGCAAGGCGTGGCTCCTCCTCAATCTCAGCAACTGACCACCTCAATGATCTGGAAATTTTCTCCCGTTTGGCATTTATTGGGCGACTGGGATTATTCCTTAACGCATCAAAAAACGGTCAGTGAATTTGCAGCGATCGAATATAATCAATGCTGTTTTGCTATTGAGGTGGGTATTTATCGCTATCTATTGACGACCGACCCTAATGCTCCCAATGCGCTTTCAGGCAGTTTGCAGACCAGTTTTATTGGACAGATCCTCTTAAAAGGTTTAGGCGGCATTGGTGAAAATAGTTTTGAGCAACTGGCTCAGCAAATTCCGGGTTACAGTACTCGGTCTCAGATTTAATTGGAGAATATTCTGTATGTTCAAACACACTCTTTTTTTCTTGAGCAGTCTCATATTGAGCGCTGTTGGCTTTGCCGCCTCCTCTCCTGAAGCTTCCCTTTCCTCTGAAAACGGAATACTACTGAATCAGATTGTGGCTCTAGTGAATGAGGGAGTGGTGACTCAGACTCAAGTGGATACCCGAGTCAATTTAGAAAAAATGCAAGCCACTGTCGCCAATATCTCCTTGCCTGACACGCTCTCACTCGAGCAACAAAGCTTGGAACGCTTGATCACTCAAACCGTAGCACTTCAACTCGCGGCTCGAAATCAAATCACTGTTTCTGATCAAGCTGTCACTGAGGCCATGAATCAAATTTCCGCACGGACGTCTTCATCTCAAGAAGACTTCGCCTTAAATCTAAAAAAATTCAATCTGACAGAAGCCAATTATCGCGAATTAATTAAAGATCAATTAATTCTGCGTGCTTTGGCTGAGAAAGCAATTGCGGCCAACATCATTGTCAGCCCGGATGAAGTGAACGCCTATATCGCTCAGCAAAAGCAAACCGGCACTGAACAGGAACTCTACCATGTTGCTCATATTTTAATTGCTTTACCGGCCAACCCCAGCCCAGAAGATCTTCAAAAAGCTAAAGCCAAAGCGGATCAAGTCGCTACCGCCATTCAACAAGGGCTAGATTTTTCAACGGCTGCAATGAAGTATTCAGCCAGTGAAGATGCGACCAGCGGAGGAGATTTAGGTGAAGAGCCTTTAAATCAGCTGCCCACTCTCTTTATAGGACCTGTCAAAAATTTAAAACCGGGCGAAGTCTCTCCGCCTTTCATTTCTCCTTCGGGTTATCACTTGCTCAAATTGATTTCCGTGCATACCAGTCCTCCTGTTCAGCATTTTGTGACCCAATATCAAATCAAACAAATCATTATCCACACTTCTCCTGTGATCTCAGACTCTCAGGCCGAAACCATGCTGGATCACCTTCGAATGGCTTTGGAGAATGGAAAATCTTTTGACGTCTTGGCTCGAGAAAATTCTCAAGATCCTCTCAGTGCCTCGAAAGGAGGTTTAGTCGATTTTGCCTCTTTGAATGACTTAGGGCCTGAGGATGCTGCTGTGATTCAAGAATTAAAACCGGGAGAAATCAGTCAGCCTTTTCGAATTTCTGGAGGATGGGCTTTGATTCAGCTGCTTCAATCTCGTCAATACAATGACACGGCAGACTTTGCGAAGAAGGAAGCCATGAATGTGATTTTCCAAAAGAAGGCGATGGATGCGATGGAAACGTGGGAAGCCCAGCTTCGAGGAGAATCGTATATCAAAATTTTAGTCCCTCGTTTGAATCCAGGAATGACCGATGCACTCTAGCGTTCATCAACCTCGCAAGCGTTTTGGTCAAAATTTTTTGAAAGATCCTTTTATCATTCAAGCCATTATCGACTGCATTGCAGCTTTCCCTCACATTGTTGAAATTGGGCCCGGACTAGGGGCCCTCACGCATGGATTAATTCGGCTCAGCGAAACGTTTACGGCCATTGAAATTGATCGAGATTTAGTGGAAAAATTTAAACATCAATTTGATCCACACTCACATCCCCATATCCACATCCATCAAGCTGATGCACTGAAATTTGACTTTGCTTCGCTGGATTCGCAGCCTTTTAAAATTGTGGGGAATTTACCTTACAATATCTCCACTCCGATTTTGATCCATTTATTCAAATCTCTCGACTCCATTCAAGATTTTCACTTTATGTTACAAAAAGAAGTAGTCGATCGCTTAGCCGCTGAACCGAATTCTGAATATTACGGTCGACTTTCCGTCATCGCTCAATATTTTTGCAAAGTTGAGCCTCTCTTAGCGATTCCCCCTGAGTCTTTTTATCCCGAGCCCAAAGTCGATTCTGCTTTTGTTCGATTAACTCCTCGAAAAGATCGAGTTCCGCTTCCTTTTGAATCCTTCCAACAAATCGTTCGAGAAGCTTTTCATTGTCGACGGAAAACGTTGGCTAACAATTTTAAGCAACGAGTTTCAAAAGACGTTTTAAAAGATTGGGGATTTGATCCAAATATTCGGCCTGAAGTGTTGAGCGTTGAAGATTTTGTGAAATTAGCAAAACATTTTGATTCGCCTGCAAAATCCCTTGAAATGGGTATAAACTCCAAAACTTATTGAATCTAAGGAGCAAGCTGTCGTGGCAAAAGTAAATAAAGAATTGTGGAACGATGAAGAAAACGTCGAAAGATTCAGCAACGAAACTTACAATCATCTCTTGGTTGAACAGTATAAACTGTATGTTGAGATGTATGATCGGCACAGTGCCAGAAGGCTTTTGGCGAATACTTTCTTTCTTACATTACACGCTATTTTTATCAGTGCCTTAGGGATTTCTCTGCACAATGCGACGAATCTTTCTCAAGCAGGATTGCTCGCTTTTCCTTTGATTGGTTTACTCGTGCTCTGCTACGCCTGGTGGCGAATGGTTCAATACTATCGACGCGTCACTACGGCAAAAGAAATCGTCATTCATGCCATGGAAAAAAGACTTCCGGCAAATCCCGCTTCCGACGCTGAACGTCAAGCAATGTCGACCGATCGACCTTATAATTCGCTGAAACGAATGGAGCTTATTCTGCCTTTCATTTTTGCCAGTCTTTATATTCTGACCTATCTCTATGTGCTGTATCTCGCTTATTTTGTTTAAAGCCACCGAAGGAGTCAGCGCATGAATGAAGTATGGTCACAATGGGAACCTATCAGTCAAAACCTATCTTTGTTGTTCTTAGTCTTGAGCGCTGTGCTGCATCTTCTCTATGCCGTAGGGATTGCAAAGGACATCGGGAACCTATCAAAGAAACACATTCAGCCCCTCTTTCTACCTGGAATCGCCTGGGTTTTTGCTGCCCTTGTGGGAGGAATCTTTACCCTTTTAGTCTACTGGTTGATGCATCATTCCAGCCTAACGCGGAAATAGGAGCTCCGCTTACCATAGCATCCATTCTTTTTGAGAAGATTTTAAATATGATATACGCCAAATCTCTAGGCTTCCCCTAATCCCGCCGGAGCTTTGGATTAATTGACATCGGACTCGGATAAATCAGCATGACTAAATAAGAAGAGACGATAAAGGTCAGCAAAGTCACCGCTTGAATCACAATATAGGCCAATTGCGTAATGATCTGCCCTTGATAAGCCAGGACTGCAATCAGCATAGAAAACTCGGAAGCTTGCCCCAAGCGAAAGCCCACTTCCCAGGCTTGGCTTCGTTCATTTTTGTCGAAGCACCGAAGCAAATAGCGATAGACCAATGGTTTACAGAGCATGATCGCCAGGCCAATAATGAGCACAGGGAAAATCACCTGTGGCAACAGATAGAAATTAAAGCCCGCCCCAATCGAAAAGAAAAATACGATCAAGAAAAAATCTCTGAGAGGCTTTAAATTTTCAGCAATGTAAGAGGCGATGGGGCTGATCGCTAAACTCACCCCCGCAATAAATGCACCAATCTCCATCGATAAACCAAATAAGTGCGCAATTTCAGATAAGGCCAGGCACCAGCCGATGGATAACAAAAAGACATATTCTTTGATTCGATTAAATCGTTTAAATAAGGGATAAATAATCTGTCGCTCTGCAAAATATCCCACAAACAGTAAGGCCGGAATCCCTAAGAGGGTTTTAGACATGGCCCAGAAAGTCAAACTATCCATATCCACTGCCGTTTTTACGACTGCAGTAGAAGAACTGAGTAAAGCTGTCGTTGAAGAGGGAGCCCCTCCTGAAGAGACTTCGCAAAAACCTAAAATAAGCAGAACAAAAATCGCTAAAATATCTTGAGAAAGCAAGACACTCACCACAATTTCCCCAATCCGTTGATGATGCAAGACCGTCGTAGGTAAGAGTTTCAGCCCAATAATCGTGCTCGAAAACATCATGGAAAGACCAATAATCAGACTATCAATCCAAGAGAAATGGAAAAACCAACAGACCAACATCGAGAGAATTAAAAAACTCAAGCCTGAAGCAACGGTCGTGACGGTTGCATCCCGAAGCATTCGAAATAGATTGCCCAGAGGCAAATCTAAACCCAAGAGAAACAGCAAAAACATAATACCTACTTGGGCCGATTCACTCATCATGTGAGAATCTGAAATCCATTTTAAACCGAAAGGTCCCAGGATGGCTCCCACTAAAATATAGGCCACCAGCATGGACTGACGAGTGAATAAGGCCAAAGTCGCCACGACGGCCGCTCCAAAAAAAATCAGAAAGAATGCAAAAAGTATCGTATTTTGATCAGCCACTTGTTCCATAATGATTTCCTTTCTAGGGCATGCCCTAATCAACAGCCTCATTCAAACAAATTTAACAGGAACCGTCAGTAGGTAGCCCTTATTTCGAATGGACTGAATCAAATTGTGTTGAGACTTATCCAATAGTTTATGTCGTAAACGTGAAATTTGAACATCAATCGCACGACTTTCTAAATCATTTGCATCAATCCGAAGCGTTTCAGCAATCAGTTCTCGAGTGAGAATTTCCTGCTGTTTCTCCAAAAACAAGCTCAACAGGGCAGATTCATTCCGCGTAAGCGCAATTTTCTTTCCGGAGAGATGCACAATCACGGATTCTGTTGGATAAAAAATCCACTGCGCAAAATTTGCTTGCCGATATCGTGATGAAGGTCGAAGTTGTGGCATCCAAAAGGGGATATGTGCAGCCATTTTCATCGCAGAATGAGAATGCTCTGTACGTTTCAGCACCGCTCGAATTCGAGACAATAAAACATGTGCACTGAAAGGCTTTTCCACATAATCATCCGCTCCTGCTTCAAAACCGAGTACCGTACTCATCTCTCCCTGAACCGCGGTCAACATAATGATCGGAACATCCCAAGTCTCACGAATCTTTTTGCACAAATCCAAACCATAGATATCCGGAAGCATTAAATCCAAAATAATTAAGTCGACTGACTGCGTTGCCAGAAATGTTAAAAGTGCTTGGCCTGAGGCACATTCCTTCACTTCATAATGGTGTCGACTTAAAAAAGACCCCACTAATTGCCGTATGCCCGCCTCATCGTCGCAAATCATGATCCGTTTTTGCGCCATAGTTTGCGATAACCTAATCCCTTGAAAGGCGACGAGTATAGAGAAAAGCGCCTGACAACGCCATCGAATCGGGTTTTTATAAAAACGAGTGGAAAATATCTTTAGAAAAATATAAACATTCATTTACGTCACGATTCATTGTTTGTAGTGTCTCTTCAGTTTCAACCTAAGGAGTGTTCATATGTCACAAAAGTTACTATTAGGCCTCTTCCCCATTATTATTTTTTCAAGTGTCCTCATGAGCCATTCTAGTTTTGCAGAGAATCTCAATGCTAATGCGAACCATCCCCCTGACACTTCCAAGATACCTAATGTTAAAACAGTCGCAGAAACGCAGAAAAAAGCCAGCGAGAAATTAGTGTTACTGGATGCCAAATTGGCTGATAAAGCCGCCGCAAGCACCAATCAAGATGTCATGAACCAGGCCAGTTTGGTTCATAAAGCCTCAGGAGAAGCGAAGCAAGCAGCAGAAGATTTGGCCAAAGCAGCGCAGTTGTTGAAGCCCAAAAAATCTTAGCGACTCTCTCTTAACGTTCAGCAATCGTCATTCGTAATGCGTCCAAACTCGAAGAACCTTAACATGTCTTACTGTAAAGATTAAGCAAGCCCTGTTCCAAATCAAACTGAGGTTTAAACCCTAAAGTCTCAACGATTTTTTGATTCGATGCTTGCGAGTGTTTAATATCCCCAGGCCGCGGGGACAAATATTGAATCGTTGAAGTAGAACCCGTAATTTTCAAAATCAAGCGAACTAGATCATTAATCGTGGTCACTCGACCCGAGGCCACATTAAAAATTTTCTTTTCGACGGACTTTAATTTCTCAGCTGAATTTGCAGCAAGAAAATTCGCTTGAACCACATCTTTGACATAAACGAAATCTCGGGTTTGCTCACCCTCTCCATAAATCACGAGGGGCTCATTTTTCAGGGCTCGATCCATAAAAATGGGGACTGCAGCTGCATACGCTGAACGAGGATTTTGCCGGGGACCAAACACATTGAAATAGCGAAGAGAAACGGCATTCAAACCCGTTTCTCGAGCAAACATTTCAGCCAAATACTCCCCATCCAATTTATTCAATGCGTAAGGGGACAAAGGTTCCGGGGAAAGATTTTCTCTTTTCGGAGAGATGAGATTATCCCCATAAACCGCAGCAGAAGAGGAAAAAATGAAATTTTTGACTTTTGATCGAACAGCCGCTTCTAAAACATTCAGCGCCCCTAAGGTATTCATTTCCATGTATCTTTTTTTTTCTTTCATCGACTCTGGCACGCTAATCAAAGCCGCAAGATGAAAAACCGTCTCTGCTCCGGCAAAAACCTCTTCTAAAAGTGCAAGGTCTTGAATACTTCCGCGAACGAATTTGGCTTGAGAAACGATATTTTTTTCAGCCCCCGAACTAAGATCATCCAAGACGGTAACCTCATATCCTCGGGCCACCCCTTCTTCCACCAGGTGACTGCCAATAAAACCCGCACCCCCCGTAATCACTATTTTCTGTTTCATATACCCCTTAGAAGTCATTCACTCGGCAAAACTCGCTTCAATTTCTTCTAAAGATCGCCCCCTCACTTTAGGAATCTTAAAAGACACTAATAAGAAATAAAGCAGACCGAATAATCCGCAGAGACAGAACAGCCAGCCGTATCCGAAGGCATCGGCAACATCCAAGAAAATGCTCGACCAGATGGCAGAGATCAAAGAATTAGCACAAAGCGCAATGGCCATCCCGGAAGATCGAATTTTGAGTGGCAAAAGTTCTGACAAGACCACCCAAACGAGCAGTCCCGGACCCATCGAATAAAACAAAATGAAGGCCAAGAGCCCAGCAAGCAATAAGTAGCCTTTTTCCATCCCTGGGTCCCAATAATACGAAATAAAACCACAATAAAATAAAGCTAGGGTTAAGCCTCCTGCCCCAATCCCATAAAGCAGACGACGTTCAATTTTATCGACAAAACCCAGCACCAGCAGCGTCACTAAAAAATTCAAACCCATGATAGCGGTCGACCCCAGCATCGCCATCAAATCTGAATCAAAGCCCATTTGTTTAAGAATCACCGGCCCGAGTTGCAGGATAGAATTGACCGCAATTAATTGATTTAAGGCCGCCACACCGAGCACAATGAGAAAGGGTAACAAGAAACGTTTTTGGAAAAAGGTTTCGAATTGAAAATGCGTAATGTTGTAGTCTCCCAGCATTCGAAGCTTCTGAATTTCTTCCAGTTCTTTCAAAGCCTCTTCTTTGGTTCGAGATTTTTCCAAAACTTCCAAGGCTTTCTTATCATGCCCCTTCATGACCAGCCAACGAGGAGAATTATCTAAAAAGAAAGATCCAAAAAACATAATGATTCCGGGAATGGCACACATCACAAACATGCCTCGCCAGTTGCCCGAGCGTACAAACAAATCGTCCACCACGCCCGCTAATAAAATTCCTGCGGTCAAGAGCAACTGAAAGATCGCCACCCCTCGACCTCGAAGGCGAGTGGGTAAGGATTCACTCAAGAACAAAGGGACTACAATCGTAATAATTCCTACCCCAATTCCTTGAACCACTCGTCCCAGCAAGAGCATTGTGTAAGTGTCTGAAACCACGACAAATAACACCCCGATCAAAAAGACGATGGATGAGGCCATGATTAAGAGCTTTCGGCCCAGCCAATCTGCCAGTGGCCCGCTAATCAGCGTTGCCAAAGCCCCTCCAAACAAATACGCCCCGACCAAAAAAGAAATTTGCTGAATGCTCATGGGAATATCATGCCCCACAAATAACAAAGCTCCGGCGATCACCCCCAAATCATATCCATAGAGGACTCCTCCGAGAGCAGCAAACGTCATGACTGCCATTGAAATCCATCGTTTACGTTGGGCCATTGGATTTTCCATTCTTTCTCCTCATTTCAAACTTTCGCTTTTATCTCACTCGATTTCCTGAAAAAAACGTCGCTTCAATGGCTTGCTTTTGATTCACAATCCAAAAGTCTGCTCGCTTTCCCAGTGACAGACTCCCTCGTTCCGCAAAGCACCCCGCCACTTTAGCAGGATTTCGAGAGACCAGATGACTCGCTTCCAAGCAAGTAAGATTTGCAAACGATATGGCATTAAAGAAAGCTTCCTTCATCGAAAGCACACTGCCTGCCAGGCTTCCATTTTTCAATCGCGCCTCTTTGCCTTTGACCGTCACTGCTTGTCCTCCTAAATCAAAAACTCCTGCGCCCAAACATTGAGCACGCATAGCATCTGTCACTAAGACGATTCGATCTAGACCTTTGACGTGAAAAGCAAATTTCAGCATATCAGGATGCACATGAATACCATCAGCAATCAGTTCAGCAGTGACGCGATCATCCATCAAAAGCGCGCAAGCACAACCCGGTTCTCGATGATGAATCCCACGCATTGCGTTAAAGAGATGCGTGGCATGAGAGGCTCCCGCTTCAATGGCTGCCTGACATTCCTGAAACGTTGCATCAGTATGGCCAATCGAAACTTTCACCCCTCGCTTGACCAAATCTCGAATAAAAGGCAGAGATTTTGGATCTTCAACCGCCACCGTCAGCAATTTAATCCTTCCCTGAGCCACTTCAAAAAATCGATCAAATAAGGGAAGGTCCGGCGAGACAATGTGCGTTTCAGACTGCGCACCCATTCGAGATTTCGCTAGAAAAGGACCCTCTAAATGGATTCCCAAAAGATGTTCTTTGAGCGGGCCCTCTATCGCATTGGTCGAAATATTCTGCAGTGCCTGCAGAATATTGTCTGAAGAGGCAGTCATCGTCGTTGCAAAAAAACCCGTCGTACCTTCTTGCAACAAGGCATGAGAAATCCCTTGCAAAGCCTTCGGTGTAGCATCCATCACATCAAAACCGGCAGCCCCATGAATATGTAAATCAATCATGCCCGGAAGAAGGACTGAGTCGGGCGAAAACTCCAGAAACTCATCCCTCGGATATTGTTTCTTCAAGATTTCCAATCGATCAATCGCCTGAATTTTTCCTGCAGAACATCGCAGTCCGTAACGACCGGCTTCCGTGAGCTCATGCTCTAAACACAAGGACGGACCTGCAATGACAAAAGAGGAGTGGCTTTCCTGCATCCGAATATTCGCACCGCAAAAATAAAAGAATGATTCTGGGGTATTAAGGCGTGTTAGCAAGCCCTGCCAGCGCACTATTATTTTGTTTCATCAGTTCCGACAACTCTGATACCGTCTTTTGCAGCACTCCTACTTCAGTTTGCATTTCTGCATATCGTTGCTCTGCCGCTGTCTCTGCATTTCGCAGTATCCCCGCCTCTCTGACTAAAGCTCGTTGTTCTGCCTCTCGTTCTCTGGCCAGACGTCGTTGCTCTATTTCTTCCCATTCTCTTTGAAGTGTCGCTCGGAAATCTTCAATTTCTTTATCGAAAGCCGCTTTCAAAGCCACTAAATCGATCGGTTTAAATTCTTTTCGCTTTTTCTTTGGAATAAGGGTATTAAGCAACTTAAGCCATCTATCCAAGATTTCTCTCAGTTTCTCTTGCACCGTTTCTGAGTCTTCCGCCCCCACTTCCTTTCTCAAGATAATTAATTCACCGGTCGCGATCTTGGCAAAGGTATCTACTTTTTCCTCATCGCTGCGTGCCTCAAGCGTATGAAAATTTTCGATTCTATCGGAGTGACATTGTTTCAAGGTCTTATCAATCAGCCGTTTTAATACCACTTTGTCTGTTATATCTATTTCATCCAATGCATTCCTGAGCGCTTCTATCTGCTCTTTCCATTTCTTCAAGCCAGCCAATGAAGCCTCTTCCGGCTCTGCCACGCTTACACTGACAGCAGGCGAGGGGAACGGAATCGTGCTTTCCACCGAAATGCGAGGTCCTGTCGCGGGACTTGAAACAACGACCAACCCTGTTTCACCGTTTTCTCGCCCACTTTCAACGGAGGAGCTTCGACTACGATTTGAAGGCTCTGGCGATTGACTTGAGGCTCCTTCCATCCATGAACGAACTTTCTTCCACCACGATAATGCTGATCCTATAGTGGAAAGCTTCGCATCAATAGGCGCTTTCCCCTCAGCGACTCGTTTCAATTTTACATAGCAGACATATTCTCGTTCTTTGGTGACTGAACTGAATATTCGAGCAAACAATTTTTCGAGTCTTGATTGCTTTTCATAGATTTCTACCCTCGCTTCCGCTGCCTTAAACAGGGGAGCGGTATAAGCTGCATTCACGGACTCAGCCTTAAAATATTGCAACGTCCATTGTTCTAATGTTTTTTGTCGAAACCAATGCCACTGAACCTGGCTTCCAATTTCCATCATCGTTTTATGTAGAGTACTCATATTTTCCTTCCTTATTTTACTTAGTTTTACTTATTGATCTCCCGTTGGCGAAAAGCCTCCTGATGCTTTTTCCGCCCCTCCCATTCCTTCCGTTGTTACCTTCACACCTGCTGTCGCAAAGGGCATTGACTCCCGAAGCTTCTGTTGCTTCACCAGCGTGGATAACTCTATCACAGTATTTTGTAGCATCTCCATTTTCGCTCGCATCCCTGCATCTCGCAGCTCCGCCGCTATCTCTAAGCTTCGTTTCATTTCTATTTCTCTGACTAAGGCGCGTTGCTCTGCTTCTTGTTCTCTGGCCGCAGCTCGTTGCTCTCCCTCTGCCCGTTCTTTTTGAAGCGTCGTTTTCAGCATGCAGATCTCTACATTCGCTTTCTCTCGATCCACCAATAAGCTGTCTCTCTCCTGCTGCGCATTTCGAAGATCGACTCTTGTAATTTCTAAGGTTTCTCGAACTTTATCCAGAGCACGACTCATTTCTTGTGTTTGACACTCTAACTTTGCCACTTGCCGACGTAAGAGCAATTTTTCTTGCTCCACCCTTTCTCGTTTTCGTCGTTCTGAATCAAGATTTTTTTGAAGTTCTTGCACACGGGCATCGGAGACTCCCGTGACTCGAATCAATTCATGAAACATGGCTAGTTTGCCTGCCACTGCTGCTTCATATCCACAAACCGCTGCGCCTTCAAAAAAGATAAACATCTCCAGTGTTTTCAAGAACGTGCTCTGAGTTCCATCCGGCATATTCATTCGACGTGTTTGAACTAACGCCCCCACATCTCGGCTAATGAGATTCAGTGTTGTTGCTTCTCGTTGGCAGCTTGCCAAAAGCCCATCTAAAGCTTCAACGGCGCTTCGTCTGGAGGTTTGATAATGCTGACGATGAACGAGTTGCCATATCAATGCATCCATCACCGTTCCATAATGCCGACGAGCCTGAGCAATTTGGGTCCAGGTAAAACTATTTAAAACCTTCCACGCACTAAAATCTCCTTCAATCACCTGTGTCCAGGCCGCTAACCATTGCTGTTGAGAAGAAAGTCTCTGTAGCAAGCTTAGTAAATGAAAATAAGGATGTAAGGCTCGCCCTAAAAGACCAGGGTCTGGCTCGGGACGAAAAAAATGTGAAGATTGAAGCTCCTGCAAATATTTTTGTATTTCTTCGGATTCGATCAAACTTGTCAATACACAAAAGATTTGTCCGGCTAGAAGATTGGGCTTATCCAGAATCAATGTATGCAGTTGTGTATCAGTCTCAGCAGCTCGAGGTTTTCGAGAACCTCGGATAATGTTAATGGCTAGCTCTGAAAGTAAATCATCCCATTCCCTGGCGAGAGGTGAAGGGACAACTTGAAGCTCTGAAACTTCCACTGGAAACGGCCCACCACTCTCTGAACCATACCTCCTTGAATTCCCTAAAGTACTTTGAGTGAGCCCATCCCAATCTCTTAATATCCTTGGAATTTTAAGTCGATGACGGGAAGCTTCAAATATCAGCCATACCCTTCCCTGCATTAAATTAAAATCCACTTCTTTAACATTCGCCTTAAACACTCCCTCTAACATCCGATATAACCTTCCCCATAAAGTCAAACCATCCGTCAAAGAATCTTTCCAAACTTTGGCCCAATCTTCTAAAGATTTTTTTTGCACCCGGACTTCTTCAATAATTTGATAATAGGGAGTCAATTCATCCCTCAACTTTCCATAATATACACCCAATTTTCGTTCGATTTCAGCCATGGCAAATCGAATGAAAAAATGAGCGATCTGAGGCGTGTGACCCGTCATGGGTTGACTGTGCATGATGGCTTTGAATAACTCTTCTTTTGAGTCTGGACCCAAACCTGCAATGACTCGTTTCATCAAGATGCTAAGCAAATTGAGTATTTTTTGTTGCATCGGACAAGACAAAATCTTCTCTGCAAAAGTGGAGAATTCCCCTGCAAAATGAAATGTCGCTGGACTGTGAAATGCTGCCCAAAAAAGCTGGTTGGCCAAGCTTTGATGGGGGTTTATCTCTGCTAAAACCGGAATCCGAGAAAAGAAAAATTGCCTTATCCAATCCCACAGTGTTGACTCTTCTCCACTCACAAAAGTCCAGGCTCGAAGCCAGTGATTGTCTAAGGCGTTCTCTCTTAAAAAATCTAAGAATTTGAGCGCTTTTGAAAATGATAATTCAAACTTTGCAATAGCGGTTTCATCCAAGACTTCTTCGAGAAAAGAGAAATAGGCTTCCGGGTGAAAAGCCAAATTTAAAATTTTTCGAATTTGCCCTGCTAAACAGTCTTCTTCACTTCCCTTAAAACTCACCTGAACTTCCGAAATTTTAACTTCCTGTTCAAAGTCTTCTGAACCCCGAATCGCGTTTTTCAATATTTCAATAAAAAAAGGTTCCATGGCTTCAAAAGAAAGCGAAAAGCTCTCCGCTCCAGCACCTCCATGAGCCACGCGATCTATTTTGTATTCCGCCATCCCCTCTCCATACCCCTGGGCCAGTATGGCTACTCGATTAATTTCTCCTCCTGGGAACAAGCGTTGAAGTTCTTGATTCAAACCCTGACAAAGTTCTTCCCAAGCACTTAAGCCCTCGGGAATTTTAACTTTCCACAGTGCAATCCAGGCGCTTGATCCCATAGATTTTGCCAATAACTGATTCGTTTCTTCATAGGGCAACATCCGCTGAGCCAAATTCACTGTCAACAATTCAAAATCCCAGCCACTCTGCAAAGCATTTTGAATTTCAATTTGTACAACTTTTAAGAGCCCTTGGACCCAAGCGTGAAGCAATGTTCGATGAGTTTCATAATCAACAGAACTGGTCTTTAAGGGAGATTGAACCAAAGACCCTGAAACTGCGTCAATAAAGTCGATATCAATAAATTTATTTACTGCGAGAATTTTCAGGATTTCCTCTCGTAAACTTCCTTCACGGGAGAGGTAGGCTTCCGTTTGCCTTTTCAGTTGAGATCGCAGAAGACGAATGGGCCCTGTCTCCAACATTTGCTGCACCACTTTGACATATCGATCTTCAGCCACTTGACTATTGACTTCGAGAGAGGTTTCCAAATCGCGAAAATCTTTTTGAATCTGTGCAAGAGGCCGGGTGCTCAAATAATTTAAAAAAGACTCTTCAGTCAAAAATACCTGATTCCCTGCTCCGCATTCGAGGCCTCGGTAAATCCCCTCTCGCAACGCCGGTTCCCAGACCGATTGGTATTGTTGCAAAGCTTCAGGGGGAATAACGGGAACTTCTTCTTGTCGAGCAGCTAATCGTTCATCATGCATATCTTGAAGGGTCAATTTTCCCTGCTCAATTTGCACACTCACATCTTTATAAATTTTTTTCAGCGCTGAACGCTTAGGAAGCTCTTCAAACTCCTCAAATCTTTTTCGTAAATTCGAGATAATCAGCAAAACTTGGTCCAAAATCGCCCGACGAACTTGATCTTCTGAAACCATGGAAGAACGTTGACTGTGTTGTTTTTTAAGTTTTTCATGGTCATATAAGCAGGCTTCTAACAAAGGGATATCCGCTTCACGCAAAGCAAGGCTCGCCACTCTAAAAAGCAAATTGACTCTAATGGCTTCCACTCCCCTCACTTCAAGAATTTCAGTCCCCAAAATGACTCCTGGAATATCTTCACTTTCTTTACTGTCTGCGCGTGATTTAACAGATCTAGGTCGACTCGACTCATGAACATAAGCTACACCTGCCACAAGGCTTCTCCTGTTTTTGAAATCTTCCGTATTTTCAAATAAAAACGGATCGGATTGTATAATAAAACGTAACGTTGTAAAGTGAAAATTTCAATCTTTTTCTTCTAAAAATTCTTGCATCTCACTCAAAATCATGTCACTTCTCCAAAAATGATTGTCTTCTCTTCAATTGGATAATTTCATGAAAAAGTTCTCTTTTCAAATACTAAAATTCTGGTTCAACCGACCCTTATGGCAACAGATTCTCATCGGACTTATTGCCGGTATCTTAACGGGTCTTTTACTTAAGACTAAAGCAGAGCATTTAGAACCTATAGGACTTGTTTTTATTCATGCTATTCAGCTCTTGGTTGCCCCCGTTGTGTTAACTTCTGTGGTTTGCGCCATCCTTTCGCTCGAAAACTATAAATCTTTAGGAAAAATTCTAAGTAAAGCTTTGATTATTTACGCTTTTAGCATGGCAGTAGCTGCTTTAATTGGAATCCTTATCGCTAATGCTTTAGACGTGGGCAGTGGCTTGGTCTTATCCAAGATGGAACTCAATTTAGGTATTACGTCCAATCTTTCGCTTAAAGATGCGAATTTTGGAAATATCCTGCTTGGCATCATCCCCAGCAGTTCCTTCCAAGCCTTAGCCAGTAATAATGTTCTGCAAATTTTAGTCTTCGCATTCATTCTGGGTATCGCGCTGAAAAATACAGGCCCCGAAGGAAAACCTGTCCAAGATCTTTTTTTCGCATTTTCTAAAGTCGTCTTTAAATTTTGCCGAATTGTGATTAGTTTCGCCCCTTATGGAATCTTTGCGTTGATTGCGTCCGTATTCGGACAATATGGAATTGGAGTCCTGATTCCCCTGTTTAAGTTTATTGCTGCCGTTTATCTCAGTTGCTTTATTCTGATTGTGGTTTACTACAGTGCCGGCTTACTTTTGCGTGGAATTTCTCCTCTCTTTTTCTTCAAAAATATTGTCAATCCCATGGTCACGGCTTACACCACTTCGAGTAGCGCCGCTACCCTCCCTGTCACCATGCGAACCGCTCGAGAGAATTTAAATTTGGATCCCAATGTCTCAGATTTTCTTCTACCTTTGGGGACTTCTCTAAACTTGAATGGTTTATCGATTTATTTAGCGGTTGCCGCCATTTTTTCTGCGCATATTTTTGGAATCCACTTAGGAGTTTCTGAGTACATCACCTTGATCATCAGTATCGTTTTAATGGCGGCAGGAGCTGCAGCGATTCCGGGCTCAGCCTTGATTGTGATGGGAGCGATCATGCAATCCTGTGGAATTCCTATCGGGGCCTTGCCCTTGATTGCTGGAGTGGATCGATTCAATGACATGGCTCAAACGACTACTAATGTGATTGGGGATTTATTTGCAGCAACCTTATTGGGGCAGAAAAAAACCAATAAGAACTTAAAAACCTAAAAATCTAGGGCGTGTTTTCACAGCATATACCGTCTATTTTAAACAAAATTATTTGAAAATACCGTCGTTTTAAACCAAAATTGCCTAGAAAAGACGGTGATCTATCCCGGAGGGGGCATTATGTTTCGATATGCAGAACGTTATTTGTTAGAATGGATTCAAAAAAAAGAGAAGTCTCCCTTACTCATTCGAGGGGCCCGACAAGTTGGAAAAACTTATTTGGTGGAAACCTTAGGACGCCAGCATTTCAATCAAATGCATGTCATTAATTTTGAATTAATGCCGGAATGTACTGCTTGCTTTTCAACATTGGATCCGGAAGAAATTCTTAGACGCTTGAATCTTCTCAAAGGCTTCGAAATTCGCACTGAAGATACCCTGTTGTTTTTGGACGAAGTACAGCAATGTCCAGAAGCTATTCTAGCGCTTCGTTATTTCAAAGAAAAAATGCCAGGATTAGCAGTGATTGCAGCGGGCTCTTTACTGGAATTTACATTGAATGATGTGAATTTTCGGATGCCGGTGGGCCGCGTCGAGTTCATGCATATGCACCCTTTATCGTTTAAGGAATTTTTGTTGGCTTTAGGAGAAAAGTCTTTAGTAAGTTGGATTGAATCGATCCATATAAAAGACACACAAGACCCTATCTATCCAGCATTGCATGAAAAGTGTCTTGGATTACTTCGAGAATATTGTATTGTGGGTGGAATGCCTGAAGCGTTGAGACACTACGTGAAGAATCGATCTCATATTCAGGAACTGCAAAATCAGCAAGGAAAATTACTTCAAGGATATGTTCTAGACTTTGGGAAATATGCTAAGACGAACATCCAACATAAAAATTTGCAGAATATCTTTGCTAAGCTGCCTCAGTGTGTTGGTCATCAAGTCAGATATCATCGCATTGATCCGAACTTAGCTTCCCGAGAAATCAGAACTTCTCTTGAAATGTTAAAATTGGCAGGTCTTTGTCATTTTGTTTGGGGAGCGAGTGGCGCAGGACTCCCTCTCGGGGCGACAATCAACGAGAAAAAATTGAAATTGACGTACGTCGATGTGGGCCTTTATTTGAGAGCTTTGTATTTAGATCCTAAAACAATTTTGTGGGAAGAATTAGATCTGGTTAATGAAGGCGCGCTCTGTGAACAATTCGTCGCTCAAGAATTGCTGGTGAGTAAACCCTGCTTTGAAAAAGCTCAGTTGTATTTTTGGGCGAGAGAGGCTGCAGGCAGTCAAGCAGAAGTTGATTATTTATGGCAGATTCACGATAAGATTATCCCCATAGAAGTAAAGTCAGGAGCAAGTGCCTGGCTGAAGTCTCTCAATCTTTTCAAACAAATTTATGCAAGTCCCTTTGGAGTTCGTTTCTCATCTCGCCACTTGGCCTGGGATGAGGCGGCAGGGCTTTTTTCAATCCCTCTTTATTTGGTTTCGGAGATGGATCGATTGTTAGGGCAGTGAGAAAGAAGTAATTCCTTCGCCACTCTAATCGCCGCTCCTGGCTTCGCTAGCGCTTTAGCGGCTTTCCCCATCTCCAAAAGCTTCTGTCGATTCACATTCATTTCATCCAACGTGGAAGCCAGCAATGCGGGTTTCAGCTGGCTCTGAGGGATCAGCTTTGCCGCTCCCTTATCCATCAAAAATTTCGCGTTTTTTGTTTGGTGATCATCTACTGCAATCGGGAGAGGAATAAAGATCCCCACTCTTCCCGCGGCGGCAATCTCACTCACCGTCAAAGCTCCTGCTCGACACACGACCACATCTGCCCAGGTATAAGCGGCGGGCATATCATTCAAAAATGGCAACAATTGGAAGCCTTCTTTAAGCCCTGCTTTGGCATAGAGCGCTTCGGTTTCAGCGAATTGCTTTTGCCCGGTTTGATGCACTACTTGTACAGCATACTGAATCAATTTTAACGTTTCAGGCAGAACTTCATTGAGTGCTTTTGCGCCCAAACTCCCTCCTAAAACCAGAACCCGCAGAGGTCGATTTTCTTCACCCGCCTTGATCAAATCCTGCGGAGGAAGCACTTTAAAAATGTCTTCCCGAACAGGGTTTCCAATCACTTCGACGAGAGTTGGGGATTTTCCTCGAGAGAGTTGGCAGGGAAAACCACAAAAAATCTTTTGCGCAAAATAAGACAAGATTCGATTACTCAATCCCACGGCGGCATTTTGCTCCAGAATCACAAAAGGGATTTTTAAATATCGCGCCGCTAAGCCCACCGGAACTGTCACATAACCTCCACAAAGTAAGACTTTTTCGACTTTTTCCTTTGCCAAAATTTCCTTCGCCTCTAATACCGCCATCCATAGGGCAAAAGGCATCAATAGCCAGCGAACTAGTCCCTTTCCACGAACGCCCCGCATATTCAAGGCGTAAAATGAATATTGAGACTTATCAACCCATTGATTCTCAAGTCCGCCCGGCGTTCCAAACCAAAGCGGATGAACGCCTTGATCTAAAAAGATTTTCCCGACCGCAAGCCCAGGGAAAACATGTCCTCCCGTTCCTGCCGCTGCAATTGCAATTCTCTTTTTCATCACGGTATCTGATTCTCCAAATCAATTCGCAACAAAATGCCGATGATCAAAGTATCTACGAGCAAACTACTTCCCCCGTAGCTCATAAAGGGAAGCGTTAAGCCTTTCGTCGGCAATAACCCAATATTGACACCCACATTCACAATCACCTGCAAGGCAATCCAAAACGTCAGGCCATAAGCAACATAGCTGGCAAACAATCGATTGAACAGGGAAGCCGTTTTTGCGATCAACAACCCTCGCCACACCACCAAAGCATAGAGCAGCAATAAAAGTAAGACTCCCAGCAAACCTAATTCTTCCGCAAAGATGGCTAAGACAAAATCGGTATTCGCTTCAGGCAGGTAAAATAATTTTTGGACCGAATTCCCCAAGCCAACTCCAAAAATGCCTCCCTGTCCAAAGGCAATCAAAGACTGAGTCAATTGATATCCCGTCGTATAAGCCGTATCCCAAGGATGCAAAAATCCTGTAAAACGAGCCATGCGATAAGGGGAGAGGATAACTAAGGCCGGAACAATGATTGCACTCAAAACTACAAATAGAATAAACCACCGAGCTCGAACCCCCGCCATAAACATCATGCCAAAACATGTGATGAATAAAACTACCGTCGCTCCAAAATCGGGTTCCAACAACAATAAAAGTCCAAGCACTCCCAAAATCGCCATCGGAATTAAGACTCCAAAGGATTTCTCAAACACTGATTCTCGATACTGAATCAAATACTGCGCGATGAAAATCACCGTGAAGAGCTTCACAAACTCTGAGACTTGAAGTGCGATAGGTCCTAGCAAAATCCATCGTTTTGATCCATTAACGGCATGTCCGATATGGGGAATTAAAACCATCAGTAGCAAAATAATAGCCACCAATAAACAGACTTTAAATCGCTGTTGATACATCGAAGTGGGAAAATATAAAATCCCAAAAAGCCCAATCAGGGCAAGGATTGCGAAGATTCCTTGCTTGAAAAAATAATAAAAGCTACCCTGGCCCTGCCATACGGAGACGGGCATGCTGCTCGAAGTCACAGCGACCAGACCGAGAAGCATGAGAGTCAGCACACTGAACAACAGAACACGATCCAAGGCAGGACAAAAGGGGAAAGTTTGCATTATCTTCAGCTGTTAATAACCTAGGGTGTGGTCAGTGAAAATGAACTGCTTATCTTGGATTTGTCAAGCCTCTAGCACTCTGAGAAGTGAGCTTTACTCACATCGACAGAATCTCGTGACGATAGGCTCGAAAATCCTGGCGATAAACCATAAAAACCGTATCTCATTGATTTATATAGATTTTACGAAATGTTAAAAAAAAATTTTTCCTTTAAAAACAGCTGCTTAAATCAATCGCCCCAAAACAATACACAGAATTATCCACAGAATATTCTTTCTTGCTTCAAATTACATTTTTTGTGGATAAGTCTGTGGGGAACCTTGTGATGAGCTGTGAAGCCTTGCTGGAAATCGCCGTGCCAGGACCTTTTCACGAAGGCCTGCATTATTCCATTCCTGAGTCTATTCAAGAAAAAAATCTGCTTTTACCTGGCACCCGAGTTTTGGTCCCTTTGGGTACAAAAAAAGTGGTCGGCGTTATTCTCTCTCGATTGTCACACGACCCCACTCAAACGCATCCTTTTCTTTTAAAGCCGATTGAAGCGATTCTAGACCCTGAACCTATTTATACTTCAGCATTGTTTGAACTAATCCTTTGGCTTAGTCGATATTATCATCACCCCATTGGAGACACTTTTCAGACGGCATTAATCGGACCACTTGCCCTCCCAGAGCCTTTAAATTTTACACATGCCCGAAAACAAAAAGCTCAGATCGAAAAAGCTTCTTTGCCTCTCGAAGAAGAGAGAACCCTTTCCGCAGAACAAGCCGTTGTTTTAGAACATTCCTTGGCTAAAGAATGCTTTCATGTGCAGTGCCTGGAGGGAGTGACTGGCTCGGGGAAAACTGAGATTTATCTTCGTCGAATTCCCCATTTGCTTAAACAAGGGAAGCAAATTTTGATTTTGGTTCCCGAGATCGGTTTAACTCCACAAACGGTGTCGCGATTTGAGTCTCGATTCCAAGAACCTGTTGTTTTACTGCACTCTGGACTCAATAAAAGGGAACGAAAATCAGCCATTTTACGAGCCCTTAAAGGTGAAGCAAAAATCATTATTGGCACGCGTTCCGCCATCTTTGTTCCCACTCAACATTTAGGTCTGATTATTGTGGATGAAGAACATGATCTTTCCTTCAAGCAGCAACATGGTTTGCGGTATCACGCCAGAGATGTCGCCATCAAACGGGCTCAACTGGAAAACATCCCTATTTTATTGGGTTCTGCGACACCGAGCTTAGAAACCCTCGCCCATGCTCTTTCAGGAAAATATCTGCATTTATCGCTCAACACTCGAGTTCAAGGTCGTTCACTGCCCCGCATTTATTGCATTGATCTCAAAGTACAAAAAAAGGTGATTGATGGTCTATCTCAAGCCTTGATTGCCGCCATCAGAAAACATCTCGATCAAGGCAATCAAGTCCTAATTTTCATTAATCGACGAGGATTCTCACCTTTGTTGACGTGTGATAGTTGTGGTTGGCAAGTCCTCTGTCCTCGATGTGACAAAGCTTATACTCTGCATCTTCATCCCACTCGCCTGCATTGTCATCACTGTGAATCTCAAAAGCCTGTTCCTTTAAAATGCCCTGCGTGTAAACATCATAATCCGCTCTCTGAAGTCGGCACGGGAACAGAGAAAATTGAATTGGCGCTTCAACATTTGTTTCCAGAAAAGAAGATTTTACGGATCGATCGCTCCAGCACCACGCGGAAAAAAGCCATGGAAACGCATCTCTCTCAAATTCAATCGGGAGAGATGGATATTTTGGTCGGGACGCAAATGCTGGCGAAAGGCCATCATTTTAAGAAGCTCAGTATGGTGGGCATTGTTCAAGCCGACGATGCTTTGTTCTCCAATGATTTCCGATCCAGC
>OBEQ010625536.1_pt1 | contig 22203 bp, 26 predicted proteins | sample 1670901 | NCBI WGS metagenome assembly OBEQ01 (sample SAMEA104232315, study PRJEB22302) | groundwater metagenome | biome: forest; feature: aquifer; material: groundwater | place: USA | collected 2011-08-07 | depth 5.4 m
AAAATATTTTAGCGACGGCGATGTTCACAAATATTTCAATCCCTACGACTCACCCTATGATTCTTTTCTTGCATTCATGAACATCATAAATGATTTCAAAATCAAACTTGAAACAACTAAAAAGAATAATGTACAAACAGTATTCCAAAAAATAAAAACAACAATAAGTTAAAAAAGAATCATGAAATAAAAAGAAATTAAAAAAGTTAGATAAAAACGTTAAATAAGAAAGTCAGATAAGAAAGAACACAAATATCTGTAAAAGGGTAAGCATCTACAAAAGAAAAGACATAAAAAGGAAAATACTTTTGAATGTAAAAAGAGGTGGAGATATGCGAGTTTTATTAGAAAAAGTTCCAAATCAATATGTATTTTATGTAATAAACGGAAAAGTTCTCTCAAACTTATCAGATCTTTTAAAATGTTTAGAAACAATTGAAGATTTTGAATATAATCATCATGTAACCGAAACAAAAAATGATTTTTTTAATTGGGTAAAAGATATTGTTTTAGATCTTGAACTTGCGTATGCTCTTCGGAGCGCAAGAACAAAAGAAGAAGCTGTAAGGATTGTAAAAAATCGCATCAGAAATCTTGAAAAAAACATTAAAAAAACGGAACTTAAAAAAAAGAAACAGAAAAAAATGCGAAAAACATTTAGAAAAAATCTTCATGTTCAAAAAAAGAGAATACATAAAAAATGAATAGATTAAATAAAGAATACGCAAAAAGAATATTAGAAGATGTACCTTATCAAAAAGCATTTCGATTGCATTTAAGTACAACTCTTACTAATCTTCATGAACTTGCAGAAGCTCTTGATGTTATGTCTGAATACACCTTTTCTCATCATGTAACAAAAGAAAGAAATGACTTTGCTACATGGATAAGAAATAGTATTGGAGACACTACACTTGCAAATAAAGTTCAAAAACAAATTTCTAAAGAAAAAATAACCAAACTCATTCACCGAAGACTTATAGAGCTTGAAACACTTCGATTTGGTGGAAGAATTCTTAATCTCGTAGATTTTTTTGCAGGAATTATTTTAGGCATCATGATAGGTATTTTACTTGCTTCAATTTTATAATACCCCATATCCGTTGTTTTTTTCTCATTTTCTCTTCTAAAAAGACACTCATAGAGAAAAAAACCACTTCATTTATAAATAAACCGGAGACATATGCGAAAGTTTAAATAGAAGTTCAGAGGAGCTGTCTTGAAAAACACGGGGGTAAACCTTATGAATATGGACGAATTACAAAAAGTAGTCATGGATGATGATGGTGACGATGACGTCTCTGGTGATGGAGATGACAGTGACGACGAAGGAGATTTCGGCGACGACGAAGAGTAAATTTTCTTTTTTTTAATTCATTTATATTTTATTTTTTTTCATAAAAGATAGTTATACCTATATTCTCTTTCTATCTTAAAAATAAAATTAAAGAAAAAAACAAACAATACAAGAGCTAAATAAAAAATCGCCTAAAAATTTACTCGTTCACCCCCTTAGCTTAACTTCATAGCAAAAATTGCAGAGTATTTACCCTAACTAGAATAAACAAGAAACAAAGTAATAATATAAAAAAAACTAAAAGTAAAAAATAAAAAAAATATTTACGCTCCGAGTTGTCCTTCTGTTAAACCCTTACGCTGTACAATCTGCGCAATTATTTTATGTTGAAGTTCAGTAGGAAGTCTTTCAAAAACCTGATCAACAAGTGAAGACTGTCCTCTTCCTCCTGTTGCACTTCGTAAATCAGATGCCCAACCAAGCATTTCTGAAACAGGAAGCTTTGCTTTAATCATCGAAGACATGCCTTCTTGAGTAAGTTCTAAAACTTGTCCTCTCTTGTTCATAACAAGCTTTGTAACTTCTCCAGTAAAATCGATCGGTGCTTCAATAAGATGCGTTTGAACTGGTTCAAAAATGGAAGGCACTGCATTCATAACAGCAAATCTTATTCCTTCACGAACAGCCGGATACATTTGAGATGGTCCTCTATGAATTGCATCTTCATGTAGTTTTGCGTCAGTTAAAACAACTTTCAATCCAAAGCAAGGTTCTCTTGCAAGTGGACCTGCATCAATGACTTGTTCAAATGCATCAATAACAAGTTCGATTGCTTCAGATAATTGTACATTTCCTTTTGTTGCATCGATAAAGAAATTTCCTTTGTACACATCTCTTACTGCAAGTGCAGTATCATTGTCATACCCAACTTCAACAAGTGTATCTCTAAATGCAAAATCTTTTTTCTTTATCCTGCCTTCGGGAAGTTCTGCATTGCGAATTAATTCACGAACATGCGGTTCAAGTGGTTCAACATAAAAGTAGAGTTTATTATGTTTATTAGGTGACTTTCCTTCCATTTCAGGACTCTTTTTTGAAATGGTTTCTCTGAATACAATAATTGGAGGAGATGTTTTTATTTCAACACCTTTTTCATTTCTTATTCTGCCTTCAATAATCTCAAGATGCAATTCTCCCATACCATGCATTAAATTTTCTCCTGTTTCTTGATTGATTTCAATTTTAACAGATGGATCTTCTTTTCCAACCTTACGAAGAACTTCAACAAGTTTTGACATGTCCTGAGGTTTCACTGGTTCAATCGCTTTTGTAATAACAGGTTCAAAAATATGTTTTAATTGTTCAAATGGTTGCTGAGGATTTTCCGTAAGTGTGTCTCCTGCATTTCCATTAATACCGATTAATGCAATAACGTTTCCTGCAGGTAAGTCTCCCATAAGTTCAGGTTTAATTCCATAGTACATGAGAACTTGCTGCACTCTCTGATGCTGTTTTGCATTGTTTAAGTAGAGCATCATTCCATCTCTTACAGTTCCAGAATACAATCTTCCGGCAGAAATTTCTCTACCTGATTTTGGATCCATTAAAATACGTGTAATAATAAATGCAACTTCTCCTTTCGCATCACAATTTATTAAACTTTTTCCAAATTCCGAATCAGGTTCTCCACGCCAAATTTTTGGAATTCTATATTTCTGTGCATCAACAGGGTTTGGCAAGTGTTTAATTACCATGTCTAAAATAACTTCGAAGAGCGGACACTTTTCCCACACATATTTTTTACTCTCGTCGAGAGGAAGTTCATAAATTTTCAAAATATCTTTAAAGGTAATACCTTTTTTCTGCATGTAAGGAACGGAAAGAGCCCAATTATCTCTTGCACTTCCAAATGCGACACTGCCGTCTTGAATATTTACTTTCCATTTTTCTTTAAATTCAGTATCTGCAATTTGTTCGATTAATCTATTAAATTCAATAATTAATTTTGCAAGTCTTTGCTGAATTTGTTCAGGTGTGTACTGCATTTCTTTAATTAAACGATCAACTTTATTAATAAAAAGAACTGGTTTTACTCGCTCACGCAATGCTTGTTTAATTACTGTTTCTGTCTGCGGCATAATTCCTTCTGACGCGCAGATTAATACAACTGTTCCATCGATTGCACGCATTGCTCGTGTAACATTTCCGCCAAAATCAATGTGCCCTGGTGTATCAATTAAATTAATTAAAAATTCATCGTCTTGAAATAAATGAACCATAGAAACATTTGCTGCATCAACAGTCATAAGACGAGTTTGTTCATCTTCATGCTGCCAAGTTGTCATACCTGCGTCAAGGTTTCCTGCATTTTTTTCAGCCATCATACCTGCTGCTGCAAGAAGATTATCAGTGAACGCTGTTTTTCCGTGATGAATATGTGCGCTTGTTGCAATATTACGAATATTTTTTTGCTTATTTGATAAGCGCTTCATGCGCTCGAGTTTTGTTTCTTCTGCCATCTTTTACCTCATGATACTTTTCTAAAAATATTTTTCAAACATTTTTAAAACATATTTCTTTTAAAGATATTTATTTGTCAAAAATATTTTATATAAAAAATCATATAAAATATATTCTGTTTAAAATGAAACTCACAAAATGTGAGCATCATGTACTGACTTATAGGAATGCAGTTCCGCAGGAGTAAACCATAAAGGAACTTCATATGCTGCATCATTCGAGTCGCCAGATGCATGAATTAAATTTCTTAATCCTTCATCTTTTGTATCTGCATGTTCATATGATACATGTGCAAAGTCTCCTCGAATTGTTCCAGGTGCAGCAGATTTTGGTTCAGTACTTCCAACAATTTTTCGAACAACTTCAACTGCATTAATTCCTTCAAGACAGAGTACAAGAATTGGTCCTGTTTGTAAATACGCAACCATTCTTCTTCGCACGGCTTCTCCTCTTCGAATGGCTAAATCTTCTGTATAATGTTTTTTTGCAAAAGTTTCATTGACCCACTGCATTTTCATTCCTACAATTTTCAGACCAGAATCTTCAAAGCGAGAGAGAATTCTTCCAACTAAAGATCTTGCAACTCCGTCAGGTTTTATTAACACAAGTGTACGTTCAATCATTGTTATGCCTTTGTTTTCCACTTCTTAGCTTCCTGTGTCCATGTCGTTGTACGTGGAACTCTTTTTAACTTAAGAAGATTTTTTTCACATTTCATTTTACAAAAATAAAAAATTCTGCCGTCTTTTTTTACGTACAGTTTTCCTGTTCCTTTAACCATTGCGTTTCCGCAAAATGAGCAGTCTGCCATAATTTCACTTCCTTCCTGATCCCTTTGTGAGTGGACGAGCTTCAATTTCTGTTTCTCGTAACATGAGTGTATCTCCGATTCTCACAGGACCTTTCACATTGCGCCTTAATGTTTTATTCGCATCTCTTCCTTCAAGAATTTTGCAACGCACTTGTGTTGCTTCTCCTCTTGTTCCAGTAATTCCAATAATTTCTTCAACACGAGCAGGAACTGCATCAGAGAATTGAACAGATCCACTACTTTGCTGCACTGGCTGCACACTTCTTTTTTCCGTCTGTTTTACTTCTTCAGCTTTTGGTTTCATGGTTCTATGCCTTGCCGAAGGATTTAATTAAATTTTTTGCTTCTCCTTCTTGTACAATCGCAACTGCGGCAGTTGGAACAGAAAGACCTGCTGAAACACCGAGTTCTTCTCTTGTTTTAACTTCAACAAAAGGAACATTTTTTTCTTGACAAAGAACTTGTAAATGCATAATTAATTCAGGAGGACTAACGTCCTTTGCAACAACAACAAGTTTTGCAAGTCCCTTTTCAATTGCTTTTGTTACTTCGTTTACTCCCTTTCGAATTTTTCCTGTTGTCTTCGCAACTTCAATTGATTCTAATGCTCTATCACTCATTTCGTCTGCTGCCATAGTGGTGTGCCTCGCTTGTTTATTTGTAATTAAGAGAAAACATTTGTTTCCTCGTTCCAGCTTTTCTTAAAAAAGCCTTCATCACTCATAGGTATTCTTGAAGAGAAAAGAGGATACTTATAAAGCTTTTTACTGTATTTTAATAAGTCCTAAACTTATTTGAATTGCTTCATCAACAAGTATCATTGTATGATCATCTAATTTTCCTAATTTTTTTACAAGACGTATTTTATCTATCGCACGCAATTGATTTAAAAGAACTTTTGAAGATTTCTCAATCTCCTTTTTTGACGTCAGAAGAACTTCAAAGGGATATACTTTTTCTGTATTTTGTGAAGTAACAGGTGCAATAATTGTAATAGGACTATAGGTATTACCTACATCATTTTGAATAATTACACCTGGACGCGATTTTTTTATTTCATGTCCGATAGTAGGATCAAGATTTACAAGCCATACTTCTCCACGTTTAATATTATGAAACATGAGATGAGGCATTCTCCCACTCATTAAGGATCTGCAAATCTTCTTTTCCCATTTGTTTATACCCTTCTTCGAGTTTTTGAAGTAAGTTTTTTCTTTCGACAAGAGAAATGAGTTTCAAAATTGTTTTATCATAACTTTGTGTTTTTTCTTTAAAACGATCAAGAGCAAATTTTGTTTTCTGTTCCAATTTAATAGTCGTTATACTCATAAGTATACATAAAGTATACCTCGTATTTAAACGTTTCGAAAAAAATCATTTTACCCAAAAAAACATGGCGAACCATGAATTCTCAAATGTTAAAAAATAGAATTTATATATCTGTTCTTCATCCATATCATGGGTGGTTTTAAATGAAAGTAAATGGTGTTCAGATTCCAGATGAGTTTAACAACGGAAGTATCATAAATAATATTGTTATTTCTAAGAGAGGAGATAAGATTGCATATATTAATTCTAAAAAAGAATTAACTATTCTTGATATGCCAAAAGATGGACATCTTGAACTTGAGGGAACAATAATCGATTATAAAAATGGTTCTGTTTCTATGAAAAGAGGACGTAGCAGTATAAACCATATGTCTGTATCAGGTTCCTCGATTTCCATCTCCAATGGAGATGTATTCATAAATGGAAACAGTGAACTTGAAAATAAATTGTCTGAACAATTTACTGATGTAAAAAAAGTTGTTGTAAAAAATTCGCTTGAAAATCTTCAGCTTGCCTATGTTGACAATTCATCTGCTATAACAATTGAAGGAAAAACACGAGAGAAACCTGTTCTTAAAAATGGAATACTTAGTCTTCAAAATTTCAAAGGAACACTTACTCTTCCGAGAACAGAACACAATCTTTCTTTAGATATTGAATCAAGTATTGGAAAAGTTACTGGTGACATTGCTCATGCAGGAACAATACAAACATCAATAGGAAAAATAGAACTTAATCTCTATTCTCCTCTTCGTGTCGTTCCAACAACAAGTATAGGAAAAGTAAAAGTAATTGGTCTTTTGGGAATGGGAAACTATTATCAGCCACCAGGTATGCAACATGAAGGAATACTTACTTTAAACACAAGTATTGGAAAAATTGATGTTACATATAAACTCACAGACGGAAAAATGTGATTATAATAAAATGAGAAATTATCTCATTAATGAATCAAATGAATAGATACAATTAAATAGATCAAATAATAAAAAAAATAGAATGAAACAAATACTTGCGGCATTAGGAATAATAAGCAGTCTCACACTACCAAGAACAAGCGATGCATTTATTATGGATTTGGAAAATCATATGGAGATTATTTCATCAACTGAATTCAGTGGATGCGGTTATCAATCAGAAATTGGCGAACAGGAACATACATATCAACTTACCGAAGAAGATATTCTTCTTACATATGGAGAACCTTCTGCAATTTTAGAACTTATCATTAGCAAATCTTTTGAAAATAAGTTTGTTTCAAAAACCTTTGATCCTGAAGAAATAAGAGTGCAAATTCTCAAAGCAAATCCTAATTTTTATAATGAACCTTTGCAAAAACAACAAGTTATTACTTTTCCAACATATGACTCCCATTCTCTTGGTTGGAGATGCGATTTTTAAAGGTAGGAAAAAGATTTATAAACAAAAGCTTTTTCCTTACATAAATGGAAATCAAAATCCTTGAAGAAACAAAAACAAAACTCAGTTTAGAATGTGATAATGCAACAATTACTGCTCTTCTAAAAAAGGAACTTTGGAATGATGAACACGTAACTGTTTCTGGTCAAAAAATGAGACATCCATTGATTGGAAAACCTCATCTCCATGTTGAAACCGACGGAAAAATCGATCCAAGAACCGCATTAAAAGAAGCAATTAAACGCTCAAAAAAAGAAATTGAAAAATATAAAAAAGCGTTTAAATAAAATTATTTTTTTATTGAACATAATAATTAAAAAAATTATTGACGATTATTCTATTTCATTCGCACATATACACCCAATTTGACAAGAAATTAAAAAGATTTTATCAAACTATTTTTCGATCTACAATTCTCTGCAAAAGATTTGTCACCCAAATCATATTTACTGCATATGCATCTTCAAGAGGAAGATCATACGTTGTTTCAACAGTAATACTATCCTGTACTCCCATTCGATAAAAAAGATCTTGAATACTTCCATCATGCCTACTCACCATTCCGTATGTATCTGAAGTTGGCGATGTACTTATTGCCTTTATTATTTTTTCAGAAAGCTTTTTGACATTTTCAGGTATTGTTTGTCCTTCTTCAATTTCTTTATCTGCAAGCAAATGAGCATGTTCATTTATTTGTTTCATAATAGGAACATATTCTTTTCTTTTTCCAAAGACATATGCATACGAAAACAAACCGTTTTGAAAACAATCTTGATGCAAATCAAGAAAAGCTAAAACTCTTTCAAAAGAAAGATTTCTAATACTTTTTCTTAAATGCATTGTTTCTTCAGGAACAGTAACTGAAATATCCTGATTCCATTTCCAAGGAAAAGACTCAGTGCATGAACCAAGATTATCAACTATTTCCCCATCAATAAAATAGCGCATAAAATCATTATTGGATGTTTCATTTTTATGATTATATCTTTGTCGCAAATCAAATCCTGATGGATTAACAAGAGGATACATTGAAAGTTTGATATTATTTTTATGTGCCATATCAAATAAAAGATCACAATACCTTAATAGAGTAAGAGGTCCTGCAATCTCATCACCATGAAACCCTGCAGTAATCACCATCTCTTTATGATATTCTTCTTTTGATTCAATCTTCAAAAGAGGTAATGTAACTAATTCAGAACTTTTATCTATATGAGAAACTCTTCCGTACTCTAAAACGCGCACATCTACACGCGCTTTCATTTTTGCAGCAATTCTCTCCAAAAAACTTGCAGAAGAAATTGTTTTATCAGAATGAAAATTCTCTTTTACCTTGGGCAAATACTCACCATTACCCTTTTTAATATATGGTTGTATAAATAGGTTTCGCTAAAAAAATACTCAAAACTAAAATTATCTGCAGTGCATAAATGTGATTGAATCTTAAAATAAGATCATTTTGAATCGAATAAGATTCACTTACTCATCTTCCACAATAATTCAAAATACATGCGATACGCATCTGCAATCTCTTTATTTACTATCATAAAACATAAAGGGTATTTTTCTTTCCACACCAAACTTACAACATGATCTGAATACACATTAATAACAACAGGATTGTGAACAGTGTTTGGAAGAAATCGTATTTTCATATTTTCTGTTTTTTTCATAATAGTGTCTTGTGTTTTTTGTTTCGCAAGAATTCTCAACTTTATTTTTTGTTTTACTCGCTCTTTATTCCACTGCTCAAAAAAAGTAGGCAATACTTTGTCTTCACGAAATATCGCACCAAGAATAAGAAGTTCTTTTGTTTTCGATTTGAGAATATCTCTTCGTATTGTTTTAAAACCTTCCAATCCGTAAAAAATATGTGCTTCTGCAGCAGGTTTTGAAAAAGAATGTATCTTTTGCAATTCGCCTAAAAGAATCTGCAACTTTTCTTCAGATTGATCCATTTTTTTTCTTTGCTCATCAAAGAAATGAATAACCCTCTCAGGACTTGCCCCTTGAAAAAACGCAACACCTTTCATAATTACAGAACTTACAAGACCCTTTTCTTTCAGACGATGAAGACAATCATAGACTGTTGATTTTCGAAAATCTATTTCCTTTGCAATCTTTCCAGCCGTCGTAAGTCCAAGATGCAAAATGGCAATATACGTTTTTATCTCTGCTTTACTTAGTCCAATTTCTTCAAGTATGCTTGTATCCATAATAAAAATTATATCTCCCTTTCTTTTTAAAGTTTTCCACTCATTGGAAGACTCTATGATTTAAAGAAGAATAAAATGATTGTTTTATGCAAAAAAAGGAAAATAAAGAGAAAGAAGATAGTGTGAAAGATAAAATGACAAAAGATGAAAGTTTGAAAGATGAAAAAGAAAAAGAGAGGATAGGAAAAACTGATAAAGATATTTATACAATACTTTTTTCTCTGCTTGAAAGAAAAATAGAACAATTTCAAAAAAAAGAATGGAGACAAGTTGTTTTTCTACCGCATACATATTCGTATAAAAACCATAATTTTAACGATTCGAAAAAAGATGATAAAGAAGAAAACAAAAATGAAGAAAGCGAAAAAAACTTTCCAAAAATTATTGAGTATCGAACTGTTTTCAAACCATCTTGGCTAGAAAAAAATATACTTTCCTTGGCAAGAATAGAACAACACGCAAGTTTTTCTCCAAGGATGAGATATGAACTTATAATTTATACTGTAGATCCCCAACATTATTCTCATTACACAAATGTTAATGATCCCAAATATTACCCAGATAATGACATTCTTTTCTGGAAATATAACAACATAAAATTACCACCCATCATTTGGAACTATCCCCTTAATTCGCCTAAAAAAAGTAGCAATCATATTGTTATACCCATCTCAGATGAAGAAGATAAAGAGTATCAATCTCAGATGGAAGAAGTAAAAAGGACATACACAAAAATTAACCAATTATTCAGAGATGAAGAAAGAAAAAAATATGCAAAACAAAAACAAATACAAGAAGCTGATCGAAAAAATCAATTGATTTCTTTTTATGATTCCATAAAAAAATATTTTCAGAGAACAGAAAGATAAAAAAAATTCTGCAAACAAAATATTTCTAAAGCAAAATATTTCTCAAATTCTTCTTTCTATCTCTCAATACTCCTCTCCAATACTCACAAACGTTTTAAAAGACTCACCTATATAATCTTTAAAAAGAGGTGTTATATGGACAAAGATACGGCTTTTGTTCTTTGGTTTGATCAAATAGGAATTGAAGATGTTGGTTCTACTGGCGGTAAAAACGCTTCCCTTGGTGAAATGTATAGACTCCTTGTTCCAAAAGGAGTAAGAATTCCAAATGGTTTTGCAGTAACCGCATATGCTTATAGACATTTCATGGAAAAAACAGGAACCATGCAAAAGATAAAAGAAATTTTGCAAGGACTTGATACAAAAAATTTAGATGATCTTACAAAAAGAGGAGAGAAAGTAAGACATACTATTCTTGCAGCTGAACTTCCTCAAGAATTAAAAGACACTATCGTTGAAGGTTACAAACATCTCTGCATTCAATACGGAGAAAATACAGATTGTGCTGTACGCAGCAGTGCAACAGCTGAAGATCTTCCCGACGCAAGTTTTGCAGGACAGCAAGAAACATTTCTAAATATTAGGGGCGCACAATTACTTGACGCATGTAAAAAATGTTTTGCATCACTTTTTACAAACAGAGCAATTTCATATCGAGTAGACAAAGGATTTGATCATTTTAAAATTGCACTTTCAATCGGTGTTCAAAAAATGGTACGTTCCGACCTTGCCTGTTCAGGAGTTATGTTTTCAATCGACACAGAATCAGGTTTTCCAAATGCAGTTCTTATCAATGCATCATATGGTCTTGGAGAAAATATTGTACAAGGAGCAGTAAACCCCGACGAGTATTATGTTTTTAAACCAACCCTGAGGGAAGGATATAAACCCGTTATTTCTAAAACTGTTGGGACAAAAGAAATTAAAATGATTTATGATACACAAGGAACAAGAACTACAAAAAATGTTCCCGTAGATATTGCTGATAGAAAAAAATTCGTTCTCACTGATGATGAAATTTTACTTCTCGCACGCTGGGGAACACAGATTGAAGACCATTATTCTCAAAAAGCAGGACACTTTAAACCAATGGACATGGAGTGGGCAAAAGATGGAGCGACAGGTGAACTTTTTATTGTCCAAGCAAGACCTGAAACAGTACAGAGTCAAAAAAATCACAATGTGTTAGAAAAATATGTTCTCAAAGAAAAAGGAAACATTCTGGTTACAGGAAGAAGTGTTGGTGAACGTATTGGTCAAGGCGAAGCAAATGTCATTCATGATGTAAAAGACATTGCAAAATTTAGAAAAGGACAAGTTCTTGTAACCGAAATGACTGACCCTGATTGGGAACCAATTATGAAAATTGCAAGTGCAATTGTAACAAACAGAGGGGGTCGAACTTGTTTCACAGGAGATACTAAAATTATTACAAATAAAGGTTTCAAAAGAATGGATGAAGTCTTTGAAGACTATGAAGGGTTATCTGTCCCTTCTTTGAATAAAAAAACACTTAAGATAGAATGGAAACCAATTCTTGCAACCATGAAAAAAAAAGCACCTGTTATTAGCGTATCCACATCACAAACAGGACGAATGAAGAACAACCTTAAATTAACAAAAGATCATAAGATGATAACTTATGAAGATGGCAAACTTACAGATGTAGAAATACAAAATCTTTTGCAAAAAGAAGAAATGCTTGTATTAGCACAAAAAATTCCTGCACTACATAACTCTTCTGAAAAAGAACAACAACTTGCATATCTTCTCGGAGCAATCAGTACTGATGGAAGTGTATATACCACAAGAACACACGGTGAAGTGCAATTTATTCAAAAACCAACTCCTGAAAAAGAAGCGTTCATCACAGCAGTACAAACATCAATGGAGAATATATTCAATAAAAAATTTTCAGTAACAAAAAAAAAAGAATCAACAGGATACATTCGAGGAAAACCCGCTACAGGAAATGCAAATGCATATAGATTGTATAGTAAACAAATAGCTTATGAAATACAAGAACTAAAACAAAATTTTATGACAACAATTCTTAATGCGGATGAAACATTTATTTTTCAATTTCTTGCAGGAGTTATTGATGGAGATGGATCATTTAACAAAGAAGCTGAGCGCATTAACCTGTATATTGGAAATACACAACTTCTCGAACAAGTCATCATTAGTTGTCTTCGACTCGGAATTGTCCCGCAAGTATCAGTAAATAGAACTATTCACAATGTCCAAATTGTTGAAAAAATTCCTGAACTCCTGACTTATACGAAAAGAGTTAAAGGAACAATTAGAAGAACTGTTGGAACCAGATTTTTTTCAACAAAGCAATTATTTCCGGAAACAGTAAAAGGACAACTTAAACTAAGGAGAGATAAAAATCTTTTAATTGACGAAAAAGCAATTCAAAATGAATTACAAAGTTATCCTCATCTTACACAGATTCTCTCTTCTGACACTCGAATGCAACGAGTGTTCTTCGAATCGGATCTCTATGAACAAGATGTATTCAATATAACTGTTGCAGATAATCATAATTATATTGTTTTTACAGACAGGTATAGTCCAGTTCTTGTAAACAATTGCCATGCAGCAATAATTAGTCGAGAACTTGGCATCCCTTGTGTTGTTGGAACTCAGAACGGAACAGAATTAATTTCTGCAGGAAAAAAAATAACCGTTTCTTGTGCTGAAGGAGATGATGGAAAAATATATGATGGCTTATTAAAATTTGAAATTCAAAAAATTGATTTACAAACGCTTCCAAAAACAAAAACAAAAATTATGGTAAACTGCGGCAATCCTGAAGAAGCATTTGATCAAAGTTTTCTTCCAAATGATGGTGTTGGACTTGCAAGAGAAGAATTTATTGTCAATGCATATATTCAGATTCATCCAAAAGCACTTATTGAATATGATAAACAAGAACCTGAAATAAAAGAAAAGATTGATGCTCTTACCTTTGGATACACTGATAAAAAACAATTTTTCGTCGACAAACTTGCACAAGGTATCGCACGTATCAGCGCAGCATTCTGGCCAAAAGATGTTATTTTGCGTTTTTCTGATTTTAAAACAAATGAATATGCAAATTTAATTGGCGGAAAAAAATATGAACCTATTGAAGATAATCCTATGATTGGATGGAGAGGTGCTGCAAGGTATTACACTTCCTACAGAGATGGATTTGCACTTGAATGTAAAGCGATTTTAAAAGTGAGAAAAGAAATGGGACTTAAAAATTTAAAAGTAATGATTCCTATGTGCAGAACACTTGATGAAGGAAGAAAAGTACTTTTAGAAATGGAAAAAAACGGACTCAAAAAAGGAGATGATAATCTTCAAGTCTATGTCATGTGTGAAGTACCCAGTAATGTTATTCTAGCAGAAGAATACTGTGATCTTTTCGATGGATTTTCAATTGGTTCAAACGATTTAACACAATTTACTCTTGCAGTAGATAGAGATTCTGAACTTGTCTCGCATGTTTTTGATGAAAGAAATATGGCAGTAAAAAAACTTATTTCAATGGTTATAAAAACGGCAAAAGCAAGAGGAAGAAAAATTGGAATCTGCGGCGATGCGCCTTCAACATATCCTGAATTTGCAGAATTTTTAGTTGAAGAGGGAATTGATTCAATATCTCTTTCACCTGATGCAGTCGTTAAAACCCTCATCTTAGTTGCAAAGAAAGAAGAAAATTTAAAATGTGGTTAAACTGACAAAAGAAGAGAAACTCTCATCTTCTCAATAATGTTAAATAAAAATATAAATAATTAAAATACCAAAATAAAAAAATAAACAATGAACCTCATACTTATCTTACTCTTTCTTTCACCGATTATTTTTGCGCTGATGAATGTTTGTGAAAAATACACTATTGCAAAGAAAACAAAAAACCCACTCAGTTTCGCATTCGTTTCCGGAAGTACAAGTGTTTTCATACTTTTTGTAACATCTCTTTTTCTCGATTGGAAAAATGTAACAATACATGATGCAATTTTTCCGATCATTGCAGGATGTATTCTTGGTCTCCAATATTATTTTTATTATACTATCTTAAAAGATGAAGATATCTCAACAGTTATCGGACTCTACTATACCTTTCCCTTGCTTGTTGCAATAGGTTCATACATTTTTCTTAACGAAAAACTTTCATCACTCGGATATCTTGGAAGCATTCTCATAATCAGTGGCGCTATTGGTCTATCCATTGGAAAAATAAAAAAGAAATCAATCATTCTTTATATTGTTCCACTCATAATCATCGCAGCGCTCGGAGATATGTTCATAAAAATCGCAACAAACTATATTGAAAACATACAAGGAGTAATACTCTCTGGTATTGCAGGAGAATGTATGCTTCTTCCTTTTCTTTTCAATACAAAGATCAGAAATGGAATTAAGAGAGAATGGAAAAATATACATCTTGCAGTTCTGATAAACCTACTTAGTCTTGCAGGAATGTTCATTCTTTACGCATCAATGCGTTCTCTTGCAGTAACACTTGTGTCTTCAATTACCGCCGCACAGCCACTCTTTTTATTATTCTTTGAAAAAATCGCAGATAAAAGTATGAAAATTGCAAAAGAAAAAATCACCGTAAAAAAGACCCTGTTTGTTCTCTGCATAATCATAGGCAGTATTCTTCTTTACGCAACAATATAAAAAAAAAAAAAAAATAACATTAAAAAATATACTTTTTTTAATAGAATAAAAAGGCTTTGCTCGAAAAGTCCCTCAGCATTCGCTTCGGTTGCCATAGGTTCGGCTTGAGAAATATTCAGATAATATAATTTTCTCTCTGGAATTTCGAAAATTGCATGATGTGAAAAAGCACAGAGCCTCACATTTTGATGGCAACTTCTTTACTTTTCGAGCAAAGCTGAATAAAAACAATACCTGTTGTACTCTTTAATACTCCTCACTTTAATATAGAAAAGTGACCTTTCGTATTCTATGATTAAAACACAAGTATTAGAAGAGATTGGTTTAACAAAAAATGAGTCTCATGTATATCTTGCAATTCTCGACATTGGACAATCAACACTTTGTGAACTTAAAGAACGAACAAAACTACATCGAAGTAATATCTATGATAGTCTTGAAGGCTTAAAGAAAAAAGGACTTGTGTCTTACATATTAAAAGATGAAAAAAAATACTATGAAGTGCCTGCTCCTGAACAATTATTTACCATTCTTCGAGAAAAAGAATTCAGACTGAACAAAATTATGCCAGAGTTATTACTTAGTAAACAATTAACAAAAGAAGAAAGTCAGGCCTGTATCTATGAGGGAATTTTTTCTGTTCAAAAACTTATGATGAATGCACTCAGTTATAAAGAACCCATTCTTATCTATGGTTTTTCAAAAAATGCAGCAGAAAATTTGAAAAGGTTTATGAGAGTCTTTCATGAGAGAAGAATAAAAGAAAAAATTTCTATGAAAATTATTTATAATTTTGACATACAAGAACCAATAAAAATACTTAATGGGCTTGCACTTACTGAAGCAAAAGTTCTTCCGCAAGAATTTGACGCAAATGTTTCAACACATATCTGCAACGGAGAAGTAATTCTTATTTTATGGAATCAAAATCCCTTTGTTGTACAAATACGAAATACACAAATATCTGATGCATACAGACGATATTTTGAAATTTTATGGGCGAGCGCTAAATAATGTCTGTAATGATGATAAGAAGAAAAGAATAATTCAATAAAAAAATAAATCTACGAGTTTCATTTCACAATCATTAATAACAAAACGTTTAAAAAAGAAGAGTAATTCCTAAGATCTATGAAACAAAAAAAAGGAAGTGAGACTGTAAAAGAATTCAGAAAATCATTCTGGGCAGGAATTATTACTTTTATTTTAGTTTTTCCTCTTGCCATTCTTGAATTCTATCGAGTAAGACAGGGCTTATCTACAAACATAACAATTCTCGCATTTTTTGCAAATCTCTTGTATCTTGGAACCTATTATTTATTCATAAAAGGATACATCCTTCTTGGAGAAAAAACAAAAAATACACTTCTCTCAAAAACAAGTTATGGTCTTCTTCTTATCGAAGCACTTACTGTTTTGTATACGCTCATTATTCTCTTCCTGCCGCAAGCAGAAAAAGAACTCTTTGTTACTGTTGAACTTGCAATTGTTGGTATTGGACTTGTCATTTTTGGAATCGCACTCCAGAGAGTAAAAAATCTTGGTTCTCTTGCAAAGGTCGGGGGTATTTTTCAGATACTTGCAGGTATTTCCTATTTTTTAACACCTGCAATGCAATTATTTTCTTTCATTTCGCTCTTTTTGTTTATGATCAACAGCGTTCTTGAACTTGTTATCTTGCACGTCGCAGGTAAGAAGATAAAATAATAAAAGATGTAGCAACCACAAGTAATTGATTTTCTCCCAACTCTAACAAGAAATATTTATAAAGCACACATTTTTCTTATAATTTACATAACACAAGCGATCCCTCTTTAGCTCATCTGTAACGCGATAAGGCCAATCGCCTTATCAACCCCAATGCAATGCGACACACTCATTACATTCGGTGTCGCGGAACGATACATTAAAAAAAGAATAAAAATCATCCAAATAAAAATCAGCGATCCCTCTTTAGCTCAGCGGTAGAGCGTTCGGCTGTAGCACGCGAGTTTAAAACAAGTACGACTGAGTCATCAGACGAAGAAAGTACGAGTTATTAAACGAACGTGCAAAAGGTAATTGAAACTCAATTGCAATTTGCACGTACAAAAAGAGATTTGCAAAAAAATCTCAGCGTGTGTGCGCTGTCCGACCGAGAGTACGTGTCTAAACAACACAATTGCTCTCATGGAATGAAGAACAGACAGCCTGCTTGCTGATACCGAAAAGTCCCCGGTTCAAATCCGGGAAGGGGGACTTTTTTTTATTTTTTTTATTAACAATGAAAGAAAAAAAACATTTATAATAAAAATTTATTTACAGCAAATAACTTTCTAAAAGTCACTACATTACTCAAGTGCAACAAGAAGTAAACTCTGCGCCCATCCGAGAGGAGAATTTTCATTATGTTCTTCTGAATCTGCAAAGTAAAGTTCAGGCATTTCACCTTTTGCATTCATTACATCAAATGATTTTTTCAAATAAAAATCATATTTTTCTTTGTCTCTATTTTTAAAAATAATCGCAAGCCAAGGAAAGCACATGGTCCATTCTGCTTCACCATTTTTATTATAGTATTGATCACCAAGATATCTAATTCCTCCTTTTGATCTGACGAGTTTCTCTTCAATTTTTTGAAGAATATTTTTCTTTTGGTCTTCAGTAACTATGTTATACGGCCAAACAAGAGATAAAAGAGCAAGATCAACTTCTTTTGTTTTTGATTCACAAGGAAGAATTTCTTGTAATTTTCTCATTCCATTTTCAATAAGTCTAAATGGGACATAGATTCTATGAGATAAAACATCTTCTGAAATAATAAAAATTGTTTCTTGTAATTTAATAAGAGCTGCTACACACGCACCAATGCTACTTGCATGAACTTCTTCACTTTCTTCCCACATTCCATTATCTTGATCATTCCAATATTCAATCGATTGTAAATAATAGACTAACTTTTGAATAATTCTTAAATCATCAAAATTTCTCACAATCAAAAATCCTTTCTGTGTAAGGTCTGCAATTTTAAAAAGAAATGCTCCAACTGCATCATTTTGTTTATTGCCCCATTCTTCATGAAACTCTTCAAGTGTTTCAGGATGGTATCGTGCATGAATATACTGATATGCATGTTCTGGTTTTGATTCAATTGCAAAATCAATTTTGTATTCATGTTTGAGAAAAATATCAAGAAGTGCTTGGTATGTTTTTATAACGCCTTCTTTATCTGTTGATTCAAAGCCAAGAGCGCAATAAATGTTATCTCTGAGCCATGCTTTATTGTAACCTGTTCCCACATTTTTTGAAGACGCTGCAAAAAGACCTGTTGAATAACGTAAGTTTACTAAATGTCCTGCATGATTGTTAACAGCTCGCGACAACCATCGGTCATAGACTGATGGCATACTCGCTTCGCTCATGTCGCTCGCTTCACTAACCTTAACGGGCGAGCTGTTAACTCCCGAACGCAACGCAAATCTTTTGATTTGCTGGTCTTTTTTACTTCGTAAAAAAGGCATTCCGCTGGTGCTCACACCAGTGGAAAAGTGACTGGATTTTATTTGATTCATCTTTTTTTATCTCTTTATTTAATTTCTTTTATCTCACTTCATTTTTATTATTAAATTTATTTTTTACCTTTTTATTTTGTCATTTATTTTTTTATTCTATTTCTCTTTTGATTTTTATTTTTTTACTCATCTATCTTTTGAACATTTTTAGAATATAACCCCTCTCTTATGGTTCCCACAATTCCAACAGGTGGATCATTTCGAAATTGCGTGCGACCAAGCCTTAGAATACTGTCTGCAAGAAGTGTAATTCCAGAAAAAGGTTCAATCATTGTTAAACAAAGGGAGCCACCAAAATAAGCAATACTTCCTGATCGTTCAAGAGTTGTTACTAAACGCAAAGCTGATCTTCTATGAATAATTTCAATTTCTGCAATTTGTCCTTTTGTATACAATCGTTCTGATGAAGAAGCTACATCACTAAATCTATCAGTAATATCTCTCATTGCAGAAAAAGGTGATGAGTTATGAGGAAAAATATCTTCCATTCTTATTTCTTCTTTTGTACCGATCACATATCTTAAAAATTTTGGCAACGTAGATGTTCGCACTAAAGAAGAATCATCTATAGGAACTGCGTACAAGGTTTTTTCATTGTCTTTGTAATCTTTCATATTCTTAGACTTTTCCACTTCATACTTTTAAAATGGAAATACAATACAAAAAGTATATTTTCTCTAAACTCCCCCTAATAGAACACTTCTCACCTAAAAAACTGCGCGAGGCTTTATAAATCTTTTGAAAAAAGGACTACTTTTTAGAGACGATCTAAGAAATATTTAAATAAGAGAATGATTCAAACAAAAATATGAGTACTCCAAGCGTTTACAATCTTCTTGCACAGGCAAAGAGAGATAATCCTGATGCATCTGAAATAGAATTAGCAGATAGAGACATTCACATAACTATGAACATTCAGAGAAATGAAGAAACAAAAAAACAAACACTTTGGAAAGTTGCCTTCTCCTATTACTCGCGCGATGTACTACAGAATAAACAAATAGAAAAAATTCTCAGTCTTCCTCACCCACACGCGGATTGGATTTCTCTTGCAGAAACGGAATACAAACAAAATAGAAAAATAGTAACAAAATATATAGAATCTGTTTCAAGTATTTCTTATCAATACTTAGCAGAGAGATATAACCTTTGCAGTCTTCAGGATAAAAAACCAGAAACACTTCTCCTTGACGATGAACTCGACAAAAATATTTTCATTCCAAAACATGGCTGGAAAGTACTAACTTGCACAGCAAGAAATGCAAATGAAACTACAGCAAATCTTGGAGAAACAATCTATTCGACAACATTTTACTCAGACGGTTTTGTTTTTTCCATTTGGAAACTTCCGCAATTGCAAAATAAAAAAGAAGATATTACCGCACTACATGAAAGAATGAAATTTCCTCCAGAAATTCGCGCATGGGATTTAAAAAGAATCGAAGAAGGTCTTGAAAAAATTATAGGATTTAATCTTGGAACGCAAACATATTTTACAAGATTGATACGTTGATAAATAGACAATAACATAAAAAAATAAAAGATAAAAAAGCATATTTAAGAAAATGACATACACTAAAAAAGAAATTAGCGATCTTGTAATCAAGGAAACAGAAGAAATGATTATTGATATTCAAGGATTCCCCTCATCCGCTGTACTTGGAGTACTCTATGAAAAACCAGAAATAAGTTTTGTTTTACATGAAGGTAATCCAAACGATCAGAATTTTTCAACTAACAGCTCAAGGACTTATATTCTCATAACTTTTAAACCTCAAGAAAATCAAATAACACAAGTAACTTCAATTCTGCAAGCTCAAACAAAACTTGCTGAACCTATTCGCATCGAAGGTCTATACAAAATAGAAAATGGAAATAAAATCGTATATGCACATACACTTTCAACTGGAGCAGGTCATTATAGAACAAACAAAAATGAATTAAAATGGATAACAGTCTATCATTTTGTATCAGAAGAAAAAGTATCACGTATAGTTGAACCAAACAATTAAAAATAAAAAATTAAAAAAATTAAAAACAAAAAAAAGAAGAAGATAAAAAAGACACAGTAAAGTAAACAAATAAAAAAGTATTCAAAAATGACCTATCAACAAAAAACAATCAATGAACTTTTAGAAAAAACTGATTCTAATGAAGGAACATTTGTAGATGTGCAAGGATATGTCTCATCTGTTTTTATTGCAACATTACATGATACGCCCGAAATTACTTTCTCATTGCACGCGGCTGCTATAAATTCAGGCAACATAAAAGGATCTCGCACTTATATTTTAGTTAAATTTCATCCTCCTGAAAATGAAATAGCACTTGCAGCATCTGCTCTTCGAACGCAAGAAATACTTAGTCAAGGAATTCGCATTTGTGGAACATATAAACTCGAATCAAAAAATAAAATCATCATAATGGATCTTGGAACTCTTGGAACAGGATATCATAGAAAATCTGACTTTCAATTTGAATGCTTAACAAAATATAATTTTACTTCAGAAGAAAGATCATCACACATAGTTGAGCCAAAATAAAATGACACAATACATGTACACGGGAATATCAACCATATTTAATGGAACTAATCTTGAAAATAAATTAGTAATGTTCGAAGGTAAAATCGGCGGTCTTGCATTTGATAGAATGATAGATAAACCAAAGATTGCATTTACCGTTCACGAAATGAGAGCAGATCCGGAACTCACTCGAACTCACTCTTTTATCATTGTTCGATTTCACCCCCCTGAAAATGAAACTGCTGAAATATATGCCGCTCTTGAATCAATGAAACTCATCGATAAAAAAGTAAAAATTGAAGGAACATACATAAAAGAAAATAAAAATAGATTTATAATCGCAGATCAACTCTATCTTGAAAATTATGGTTGTAAATATCACTTCACCTCAGAAGACAAAACAAGAAGAATTGTTGAAAGGATTGACTGAGATTTTGCAATAGATGAATAGAAAAAAAGAACAAAAAAAAGAAATAAAAAAGCGAAAAAAGAAAAGAAAAAAAACAGAAGCAATAAAAAAAAGAATAAAAAATGACTGAAGAAAAAAAGTACACTAATAAAGATATAGATGACTTAGATCATGAAGACAATCTAGATTATCACCCCAATTATCATTCTATTCAACAAGAAAATTCAGATAATCTTGAAAAGAAATCAAAAAATGTAAGAGTAAACGGATATGTTAGTGGCGTTGTTGAAGATAGAAATGATTTAGGAACATTTATTTTTACTCTCTCTCAAGGATACACTAGTATTATTGGTTATTTTAAACCAAAAAGAGAAGAACTAAGTGAAGTTGAATCACTTTTAAGATCTCATGAAATAAAAGAAACTCTTGTCAAAGATAGCATTTCCATTCGAGCTGCTTTTGTGTATCTTGCAGGAAGTTATATTCCAGATGAATGTAAAATATCGGGTGAAGAACTCTCTTTTCCTCGAATAAGAAAAGTATACAAAGCGGCTAATATGAAACCCTTGTTATTCTG
>OBEQ010082490.1_pt1 | contig 22193 bp, 17 predicted proteins | sample 1670901 | NCBI WGS metagenome assembly OBEQ01 (sample SAMEA104232315, study PRJEB22302) | groundwater metagenome | biome: forest; feature: aquifer; material: groundwater | place: USA | collected 2011-08-07 | depth 5.4 m
ACTGGCGCAGCAGGTGTCGTTGGGCGCTGTGATGGATTTGGCGCGCCAGGTCAACCAGTTTCAGATGATAGCCAGACATCCCTTGAATGCGCGAGTGCAACTGGAAGCGCTGTTGCTGCAATATCAACGCGCACTGTCGCGGCCGGCATAGCCGTCAAGGTATTTGGTGTTATGGTGTTTGTGAGATGAATGATGTCAAGGGAGAAACAGCATGGCTGAAGACAACAAGGCACACGCCCGCCCCAGCGTACTCTCGCTGGCGATCAAGGAAAAGGCGGCGCTCTATGCTTCCTACATGCCCTATCTGAAAAACGGCGGCTTGTTCGTTCCCACCAACAAACCCTACAACCTGGGCGACGATGTCTATTTGCTGGTGACGCTGATGGAGGATCCGACCAAAATCCCCATCGCTGGCAAAGTGGCCTGGATCACACCGGGCAACACGCATAATGGCAAGGCGCAAGGCATCGGGGTGCAATTTCCGAACGACGATGGTGGTGAAAATGCGCGTCGTCTGATCGAGAACCTGCTCGGCACGGCCATCAAATCGGCGCGTCAAACGCATACGGTTTGAGCTGCCCTGCCATGTTTGTCGATTCTCATTGCCATCTCGATTTTCCAGAACTGCAACAAGAGCTGAGCACGCTGCTGGGCAATATGCAGCAGAACCAGGTCAGCCATGCGCTGTGTATCAGCGTCACGCTGCCGGAATTTCCCCGCGTGCTGGCCTTGGCTGAAGCGCATGCCAATCTCTACGCTACCGTCGGTGTGCACCCGGATTACGAAGAGACCCCCGAACCCACGGTAGCGCAACTAGTACAACTGGCGACCCATCCCAAGGTGGTCGGCATCGGCGAGACCGGTCTTGACTACTATCGGCTCACCGGTGATCTCGAATGGCAGCGTGAACGTTTTCGCACCCACATCCGTGCCGCGCGCGCCTGCAAGAAACCGCTGATTATTCACACCCGTGCTGCTGCTGACGACACCTTGCGTCTGCTGCGCGAGGAAAATGCGGGAGAGGCGGGCGGTGTCCTGCATTGCTTTACCGAGAGTTGGGAGATGGCACAGGCGGCACTCGATCTGGGTTTTCATATTTCTTTTTCCGGCATCGTCACCTTCAAAAATGCCCTTGCGCTCAAGGAAGTTGCCAAAAAAGTGCCGTTGGAACGCATGTTGATCGAGACTGACTCACCTTATCTGGCGCCCATGCCGTTTCGCGGCAAGACCAATCAACCGGCCTGGGTCAAGCATGTGGCGGAACATATTGCACTGTTGCGTGGGCAAAGCGTGGATCAAGTGGCGCAAGCAACATCTGATAATTTCTTTAAATTATTCAATATATTGAGTTGAATTATTAAAGTGATTTATAGAATAATTTTCCTCCTGGCGGGGTTTCTTCCAAGTGTTCCGACCCTGGTGCAGGCGGGCGCTTATGAGGATCTGTTGCAGGCGGTCGAGCTGGATATGCCGGAGACTGTTGAGCGTTTGCTGATCCGGGGCGTTGATCCCAACACCATCGACAATGAAGGCTCCCCAATATTGGTGCGGGCGATCAAAAACGAGTCCTTTACGGTCGTCGATGTCCTGCTCGAACAGCGCAATCTCAATTTGAATCAACCCAATCGCCATGGTGAGACCGCGCTCATGTATGCCGCGTTGATGGGGCAAGAGACGCTGGTGGCTAAGCTGGTCAAGCTGGGGGCCGAGATCAACCAGCCAGGCTGGACTGCGCTGCACTATGCCGCCAGCAGCGGCCATACTGCAATCTGCCAATTCCTGCTGGACCATAAGGCGCAGATTGACGCACTCTCGCCTAACGGGACGACACCGCTGATGATGGCGGCACGCGACAAGAAACGCGCGAGCGTGATCTTGCTGATCAAGCAGGGCGCCAACTCAACACTGATCAATGCCGCTGGCTTTACTGCGGCCGATTTTGCTGCACGGGTAGAGGATATGGAGCTGTCGGATTGGCTCAAGCGTCGTGAAAATGATTACCGCCAGGCGCACGGCATGCCGGAAGCGGGCAAACGCCCGTAGGCACGGTCAAGCCAGGGGCTGAAACAAACCCTCTTCAACCCAACGTCGCAACAGTCCCGCCGCAGTCTGCGCCGCATGTTCTGCATCGCCGCGTTCGGCCGCCAGTGCGCACAACTGCGCAAACGGCGCCCCTTCCAGAAAAGCGCCGAGCAATTCCGCCTCGATGTCATCGAGCGAGCGCCACAAGGTTTCCAGACCCGTCTTGCCGGCGCGCCACACCAGCAGCGTATGGGCGCGAGAGGTCGGTTCCGGTGTTTGCCCTTCTTCGTCGGCACTGAGCGCTTTCCAGGTTGCCTCGATTTCCCACAGCAGCGGCACCCGCCGGACGGCCGGGTGGGGCTGGCAGCGCAGCGTTGGCCATTGCTCTGCCGATAGTTTCAACAGATCGTCCACGGACAGAAATGGCGCATCGGCCGCATCGAATGAGCAACAGATCGCCCACTCCATGCGCGCCAGATCGCCCAGGGCAGGGTGGGGCAGTAAATCGGGTTGTTGCTGAAGAAAGTCGGCTAGGACGTGGCCAAACCAGCGGATCGACGGGTGGCGCGAAGGATGCTGCGCGATGTAGTGCTGCGCCAGCGTGTCGAACAGTTCGTCACCCAGCAGGCGATACAACATCGGATAGTTGCTTTTCAGCGCTTCGTTCAGACGGGCGCCATAGGCTTGGCGGTAAATGTGCAGCAGGGCAGGACTGCCATCAGCGCGCGAACAGAAGAGATCGCTGACCTGGATGGCCTCGGTCTCAGCCAGGATCGCCTGCTTGAAATCCAGTTGTTGTGCAGGCAGGGCGCTTGTATCTGTATCGACCTTCATGCGGCGGCCGCCTCAGGCAAAGCGTCACGGGCAATTTGCCGGGCCTGGTCGAGCTCGGCGAGCAGATCGTCCAGCGGCGGGATATTGTCATCGCGCTCGATCATCGTCGGGATATTGCCCAGTTGCTGCAGCGTATAGGCATACAGCTCCCAGACTGTATTGCAGATCGGGTGGTCATGGGTGTCGATGATGTAGTCACCATGATCCTCATGTCCGGCCAGATGGATCTGACGCACCCGCTGGCGCGGCATGGCATCAATAAAGGTCTGTGGCTTGAAGCCGTGATTGACGCTGCTGACATAGATGTTGTTCACATCGAGCAGCAGCTCGCAATCAGCACGTTGCGCAAGTTCGGCAATGAACTCCCATTCCGTCATCTCATCAGCGCGGTAGGACACATAGCTCGACACGTTTTCCAGCAGAATTCTGCGTCCCAGGTAGTCCTGCACTTGCGCAATGCGCCCGGTCAGGTGGCGCAGGGCCGCCTCGGTATAGGGCAGCGGCAATAAATCATGCAGATTGGTGTGATCCACGCCGGTCCAGCACAGGTGATCGGACAGCCAGGCCGGCTGGATGCGTTGGACCAGTGTCTTGAGTTGTTTCAGGTATTCGGTGTTGAGGGGATCGCTGCTGCCGATCGACAGTGACACCCCATGCATCACCATTGGATAGTCGCGCCGGATCGTATCAAGGAAATGCAGCGGCTTGCCGCCGGGCACCATGTAGTTTTCGGAAATCACTTCCAGCCAATCGACTGCTGGCTTGCGTGCAACGAAGTCCGGGTAGTGATCGGTGCGCAGACCCAGCCCAAAGCCGGAGATGGAATCGCTCAAAGAGGTGCCTTTGGAGTAGTTAAAAAACAGCCGGTATCCTGTGTCGCGATACCGGCTGCATTTCATGCACTTACTTGACGACTTTACCGCCCTTGTCGGTACATTCCTTGGCTGACTTGGAGGTGACCCAACCCTGGCCTTTGCAACTGTTGTGGCCCTTGCAACTGTGGGTGGCGCTCTTGCATTCAGACGTGCCTTTGCAGCTGTTGATGCCGGAGCATTTAACGCTCGCATCTGCCGCTGGAGCAGCCCCTGCATGCCCAGCAGCCATGACGTTGGAAGAAGCAAACAGAGCGGCTGCGGTTGCAGCAATAGCCATACCGGATTTCATGTTCATTGGTAGATCTCCTGGATAAAGTGAATGAGCAAACTGATTACAAAGCTGCGAGAGTCTTATTAACACCCAATCAAGCATGGTGTGGCGATCTGTCGGGAGCGCGCCTGAATCCTTACAGCCACCGACAATTATTTTTTGATCGTCACGAGAGAATGAAACGCCTCGCCAAAGGTTATACGCAATGATCATGATTTTGGATGTATTTTTTTAGAACTTATTTTTGTAGTCTCGAAGGGTAATCTGCGCATAATGTATATTATGTCAAGTTAAGCAGACGCGGCGCACATGCGGGAGGAGTACTCCGCACTAAATTCGAGATGCTTTGCGTTGATCGAGTCACGTACTGACCTATTTTACAGCTCGGCACTCAAAAAAACACATTTAGTCACACTCCCTTGAGGGCTGGCCTAATTCATCGAAATTTAGTCCCATATGACGTTGGCCTAATCAATTGAAACTTAGTCCGATCAAGAATGGCATAGAGCGGCGCTTGGTCGGATATATACATAGGTCATCTGTCACCGAACCTTGCCACCCTGCTTTGCATTTTCTTGGTTCATTTTGATGTAGGGAACACGTAAAATGAGCACTGGGCAAGCTACCTTCATGGAGGTGAACGCTATGGGTGAAGCTACTACACTGAAAATCAGTTCTGAAGCAGAGCGCCGTTTGGCACACGAACAGGCCTTGGCCAACACACGCATCTCAGGTCATGTTCCAACCCCGGAATTCCTTGCTGACTGCGAGGCGGAAATCCAAGGCACTCTGACGCTGGAACAGGTGCGCGCGCGTAGCCTTGAGCGCGCCTTGGCCAAGGACCGCCCAGCAAGGGGTGTGTTACCCGATGATGCATGACTTCGATACTGACCTACTGCGCCGCCCAACAATGGCACCCCGCCGCACAAAGACCACGTTTACTGTCAGTGAAGCTCGCGTCAGCCTGTACCGACTGATTGATGAGGCTGCTGCCAATCATCAGCCGGTTGTCATCACAGGCAAGAGAAACAGCGCCGTGCTCATATCCACAGAGGATTGGGCGTCAATGCAGGAAACCATGTACTTACTGTCTGTTCCAGGCATGCGCGAGTCGATCCGCGCAGGCTTGGACGAACCTATCGCTAATTGCAGCAACCTGAACCGTGCATTGTTCGACTAGCCAGATCATGTCTGAACTATTCTGCCCTTCCCCGTGGCTAGCTATAGCTAGCCATTCAGCGCCTAACGCAGCCTCCTCCTGATCCCCGCTTCCGTGTCTTCGCAGTTCGCCTGACGGGCGCAGAACGGCAACAAATTGGAGCGTAAGCCTAGCTGATTGGTCGCCAAACTGGTAGACTTCACCAGTCCGTCGATTAATTAACTGGCGAAACTCTCCAGCCCATGGCCCTAATCCGTTTTCCTTCCGATATAAAACCGATGTTTTCCGGGCACGAGACGTTCCCATTACGGCAGCTATGGTTACGCAAAGCGTTTTCCGAAATCGAACAACATGGCGACCGGGCGCCTAAGGGCGTTTTTGCGGACGACGACGCGATCGAGCGATTTGGCGTCGGTAAAAACATGGTGTCGTCTATTCGTCATTGGGCGCTTGCGTGCGACATTATCCGCGAGTGTAAGGATGGATTCGAGCCGGGCCATATCGGCGATCTACTATTCGGCGCGCGCGGTTGCGATCCTTATTTGGAACGGGATGCAACCCTGTGGCTTGTACATTGGATGTTAGCCGGGCGCGCGATGCGATCGGCGACATGGTATGTCGTGTTTAACTACGTGCAGAGCCAATCGTTTCAATTGAAGGAAGTCGTTTCGCTCATCGAGGAGTACGCCGAAGCGAACAAGTCCGTTCGTTCTAACACTACGCTCATCCGCGATGCGGAAGTTTGCGTACGCTGCTACACGTCCGTGGCACTCAGAAACGCGACCGAAGATAGCGCAGAACCGTTGTTGTCTGATCTCGGGTTGCTATCGACAAGTGCAAAGAACGTTTATCACTTTCATCGCGGGCCACAGTATTCCTTGCCCGATGCGATATTTGCATTCGCACTGCTCGATTTCTGGAATCGGTGGGAGAAAACCAATAAGACATCCCAATCAACATTGTCTTTCAATACTATCGCGCACGACTATGGTTCACCGGGGCGCGTTTTTAAGCTCGACGAAGATTCCGTTGGTGATCGTCTTTCAAAAATCGCAGATGTTACGCGCAACTATCTGGAATGGACCGATTCATCGGGATTGCGCCAAGTCAGTCGCGTCGGTGGAGGGTCAATGAGCGACGCAATGGATCGACTGCTAAGGAGCGCTTATGCCAAATAAGCTTTCGGAACATGTGACCGTCAATCGGCAATTTTTGCGCTCGGTTCGGCTTGACGCCGACTTGGGGCGCGTCGACGCGATGCAAGGCTACATTTTGCAGCCTTCCGCGCAAGCGTTATTGGAGTCGACCGCAAAGCATTTGCTTCTCACTCAACAACGAGCATTCACTTGGACTGGCCCCTATGGCGGCGGAAAATCATCACTTGCGCTCGCGCTGGCGTCTCTCGCTGGGGGGGATAATGCTGTTCGAAAAGCGGCACGCGCCGCTCTCAGCGTTTCGTCTGGAGACGGCATACAGAAATTTTTCGGCACTAAAATGCCGTGGGTGGTATTGCCGGTGGTCGGTAAGCGTACGTCGGTCATTGACGAAATTGGCGCAGCGATCGATGTCCGACTGCGTGGGATGCGCGGGCGCAAGCCGCAGCATGACGGTCACCGGGATGTTGTCACAGAACTTGTGCGTGCGGCCGAGACACGGAAAGACATTGGTGGCGTTTTGGTCATCATCGACGAGCTAGGGAAATTCCTTGAGCACGCGGCACATAGCGGTGAAGACATTGGGTTTTACCAAGAACTGGCTGAGGCCGCGAGTCGCTGCAATGGCAACCTTGTCGTGATTGGTGTGTTGCATCAAGCATTCGAGCAATACGCTTTGCGACTTGGTCAGTCGGCGCAACAAGAATGGGGAAAAGTTCAAGGCCGTTACGTCGATATTCCCTTGGTTGCAGGATCGGACGAAATGGTGTCGTTGATCGGGCGTGCGCTCCACGTCGAGTATCAGCACACGTCATCCATCAAGATCGCCGAGCGTGTGGCGAAAGTGATTCGCAACCGCAGACCTAGCGCAGCATCAGACATCAAGGAATTGCTCGACGACTGCTGGCCGTTACATCCCGTCACAGCGGCAATGCTTGGTCCAGCATCCAAGAAGCGTTTTGGTCAGAACGAGCGCAGTGTGTTCAGTTTCCTTGCGTCAGCGGAACCGTTGGGTTTTACGGAAGTTCTTGGTGGCTTGGATGTGAGTCCAACGAGCTACTATCGGCCCTCTCAGTTTTGGGACTACCTGCGCACCAACTTCGAACCGGCGATCCTGGCATCCTCTGATGGACATCGTTGGGCGGCGTGCGCAGAAGCAATCGAGCGGACGGAATCGCGCTTTTCTGCCTTGCACGTCGCGCTTGTCAAAACAATCGGATTGATTGAGTTGTTACGCAATGGATCGGGGCTGGCTGCGGAAAAGGATTTGCTGGCGTCTTGCGTTGAATCGCCCAATGCAAAATCGGTCGAAGAAGCTCTCAATGAATTGGCGTCGTCGTCGATTGTAATTTTCCGCAAGCATTTGGGTGCTTATGGCGTCTATGCCGGCAGCGATTTCGATATCGAAGCAGCGATTCGTAATGCCAAGTCGCATTTGGGCCCCCACGATCTTTCCAAGTTAGGCGACCTCGTTGATCTTGGCCCGGTCACGGCACGACGGCATTACTGGAACACTGGCGCGATGCGCTGGTTTTCGCGAACCATCATTCAGGAAGACCAGGCGCACACCTATATCGAGAAATTTGAACCGTCAGGCAGTCAGTGCGGCGAATTTATCTTAGTGCTTGGTGATCATCGCCATGATGTACAAGCGCGCGACCGAATCGCAAAAAGCCTGTCCAAGATTGGCGAGGGCAAAGGCTTGTTGGTTGGAGCACCGAACAATGCGGACCGAATCGAAGACTTGGTTGCCGAGCTTGCCGCACTCGAATACGTTCGGGAGAATAGCCGAGAATTGGATAGCGACAGCATTGCCATGAGAGAAATCACTGCGCGTCTACAAGCGACACGTTCAATTTTGTCCGATGAATTGCGGGACGCTTTTCATAACGCGACTTGGCATTACGATGGACGCATCAAGAAACATGCCCCTAACGAAGGGCTGTCGCACCTCGCCTCCGACATCGCAGAGACAATTTACAAGGATTCGCCACACATTCATAGCGAATTGGTAAACCGGAACACGCTATCCAGTAACGCCGCGAAAGCACAACGTGAATTGCTCCATGCCATGCTCACGCAGGCAAGCGAACCCAATCTTGGCTACACGACCTTTTCAGCCGACGCGGGACTGTATCGCACGGTAGTGCGCCCGCTGGGTTTGCACCGAGAAAAAAAAGGTGTCGGGTATTTTTCCGATCCAAGCGGCACGGATCGAAGCGAATCCATGTTGCCCGCATGGGAAGCGGCCAAGGCATTGATTTTGAAATCCGATCGCATCGTAGGTCTCCCAGAACTTTACGACGTGTGGACGAAACCGCCCTTTGGCATCAAAGCTGGCCTGTTGCCTATTTTTGCGCTCGCGTTCTTTATGGCGTATCGCAACCATCTTGCGCTCTACATCGAGGGAGCCTTCACGCCTGACGTGACCGAAGCTCACGTCGATGAATGGTTGCAAGACCCTCGGCGGATCGGCTGGCGTTTCGTTCGCATTGAGACCACCGAGCGCAAAATGCTTGAAGCGCTCTCCACAGCGTTGAGTAAACGTCTCGGCACGGTGGTGGCCGCCGATGCGCTGGAATCGGCAAGGGCGTTAGTAGCCCTGGTATTCCAACTACCGCCTTGGACACGACGGACTGATTCGCTCTCATCAGAGTCGAAAGAGGTTCGGCAATTGCTGGCGACTGCGTCTGACCCGCATAAGGTGTTGTTTGCCGATTTGCCGCTGGTTCTCAATACGCGCGATCCGGTCCAGCTTGCTCAGAAAATAGCGGCCATTACCGGTGAATTAACGGAAGCATTTGGGCTGCGCTTGCGCTCCGTGGAAAAACGTCTCTTCCAAGCTCTGGATCACCAAGGCAATTTCGCGCAACTGAATGCGCGGGGCACGACAGTATCCGGCGTTGGCGCCGACTTCAAACTCGATGCATTCGCTACACGATTGTCGGGTTACTCTGGATCGCTAGTTGACATTGAAGGTTTGCTCATGCTGGCGCTCGGAAAGCCGAGCAAAGACTGGAACGACCGCGAAGTCGATGCCGGCGAAATTCAATTGTTATCCTGGGCGATGGAGTTCCGCAGACTCGAATCGTTGGCCGAAGTGCGCGGGCGCCCCGCTACGCGTCGGGCGATCGGAGTGGTATTCGGATCAAAGAAAACGGTCACTGGTACTTTCGACGTTTCCGAGAGCGATAGTCTCGCGGTGCAGACCCTTGCCAATGAATTGCTGGCAAAGATGGCGACCGGCCACCTAAAGCGCGAAATTTTTCTTGCGGCGATCGCGGAAGTCGGCGCAACGATTTTTGAGAATTTGAACGTCGAACAAAGAGTATCGAGCCATGACTGAACACCACGTACTTGGCTTGTCCGGCGGTAAGGATAGCGCCGCACTAGCGATCTTCATGCGTCAGAAATATCCACATCTGGATATCCGCTACTTTTTCACAGACACGGGCAAGGAATTACCAGAGGTCTATGAGTTCTTGGCGAAGCTTGAAGGATTCCTTGGTAAGAAAATTGAATATCTGAATCCTCATCGCGATTTCGATTTTTGGCTCCGCCAATATGGAAATTTTCTACCAAGTCCACAGACGCGGTGGTGTACCCGGCAGTTGAAGCTGCTGCCGTTCAAGAATTGGGTTCGTCCCTGGCTTGAAAACGGCGACAAGGTGCATAGCTATGTCGCAATCAGGGCCGATGAAGACCATCGTGAAGGACTCGTTTCGCAGCATGAGAGCCTAAATGTGATATTGCCTTTCCGTGAGCACGGCATCGATAGATTGGGGGTCTACGATTTATTGGATGCATCCGGGGTCGGCATGCCGAAGTATTACGACTGGCGCTCGCGCAGCGGTTGCACATTTTGCTTCTTCCAGCAGAAAATCGAGTGGGTAAAACTGAAAGAGCATCATCCTCAGGCGTTCGAGGACGCGAAGAAATACGAAAAATCAGCGCTCGAACACGGTTCGCCATTCACCTGGACGCAAGGCGAGTCGCTCGACGAACTAGAGAGACCAGAGCGAGTTGCCGAAATTCAGGCTGACTTCGAAATTCGGAAGCAGCGAGAGTATGCCCGTATTAGAATAAACCCCTTACGACCGCAGGTAGTCCAGCCGCTTGACATTGACGACCTCTACCTGGAAGAGGAAGGTGGCGGGGCTTGCTTGATCTGCCACAAATAACGCACTAGCCACCACGGCGCAGTCGACTCTCGGTGGTCGTCAGGTCTCTCGCAAAAACTCAATAGCCTGCGACAACGTATTGAAGACGCGGCCTGAGCACTGGCGAACCATCTCAAAATACCTGCTCACCGATGGGTCTGTGATCTCATCGACCAGCAGCACTGTCTTGCTCAGCGCATGAGCAAAGCCGATCTCCAACGCCAGCGAATATCCGCCTGGATTTGTGGGCTCCATATAGCCAAGAACGATATTGCTCGCACGAACAGCATCCAAGTCCCATCGCGTGTATTCTGCCGCATCTTGAATATTGTGTTGGCTCGGATCAAGAAACTCATAACCAGGCAATTGCTTTATGACCTTGGCCTGCCAGCCGGACTTGAACCCCCCGGCCAGGTAGATCACCTTGCGAGCATCACTTTGCGACATTATTCTCTCGCTTCAATTTGAGCTCCGCGATGGCAATTGAAAATGGCGTTGCCATCGCTCGTCCATAGAATACCTCTCCACGCTTGAAGAGAGCCGCAGCGGCAAACAACATCAGAACGCTTTGCACACTCCAATTCGCGGCCATGACATAGGGAAACAGCAATTTTTGGTTCAAGGCCAGGCAGCTCAAAAAATCCACGATCATGATCACCAACGCTGTTCCCACTCCATTGCATAGAAGTGAAATGAACATGAACCTGCGCCCCAACGATGCGCCCTCGGCGGACACCGAGAGTGCGACGCTGCGAAGATCATGGTAAGCCCATTCGGAACTGGCTTGGGTCGCATCGCCACTTCGCAGTTTGTTGACTACCTCAGCGAAGAGGCTATATGACTGGCGCTTCTTTGCCGCCGCCTCATCGAACACCTTGATTACCCGGCATGCCCGCAAAAGCGGTTGAAGAACGAGTTCGAAAATCGCCATTAAGACATGTCCGGCCGCGAACATCAGTCCCACAACGGTCAGCGCTAGTGTGGCACTTTCCAAGGACTTGCTCGCCTCAACGATCCTGGCTGGCCCGAAGTGTATGACGGATAAACCAACCGCCAGCACGGCTCCAGGAACAAGGCTGCCGATCAGGTCATTGAAGAGCCGCGTAATCGTCTCGATGGCGTCATCTACTTTCATGGCGACTCCTTTATTAGGTCCTGATCTGATCTTTTGCGATTGCTATGACAGCAAGTCCGATGTCGTCGTCCGACAGAAATGGCGCTTGGGCGAACACGAGACCTTGCTCGCCATTGAGCTTGGCAGCCATGTGACCACGGCCCAGCAGCAATTCGGCTCCGGGCCGATCAAGCGCAATTTTAGACGTGGCTTCGCTGGCAACTTTAAGAATCAGGCGGTTGCCAAGGTTCTCGCGCAACTGCATGGGCATAACATCCTTGTCGGGGCGCTGCGCCGCGAAGACCAGGTGAATGCCTGCGGCGCGTGCCTTCACGCCGAGCCGTTGCACAGCGGCTCCCACCGCTCCCTTGTAGGCGTCGTCGAGCATCCAATCGGCGAACTCATCATGAATCAGGAAAACCATGGGTAATCGTGCATCCGGCGCAACCTTGGCATTGTATGTAGCCAAGTCCCGCGCGCGCGCCTGCGCGAACGCTCTGTATCGACTTTCCATCTCTTCTACAAGAGCCTCCAACACTTCGGTCGAGCGCTCCTTCGTCGTGATGATTGCCTCGCGCATGTGCGGCAAGTCCTCCAAGGCGGCATAGTCCACGCCCATTTTAGGATCGATGAGGACGATCTGGGCTAAATTCTTCGGATTGGTCGCTGCGATATCGAGAAGAATCGCCTGGATCAGAACCGACTTGCCGCTGCCCGTGGCGCCTGCCACCAAGGAATGAGGTTCATGCGATGAAAGGCCGCCAAATTCGCCGCCAAGGTTCAAATAGAGCAACGAGCCATTGATCTCCTGCAGGCCCAGAACGAACGAAGTGTTGATACCCGCCACGTTGCGATTGATCTGTCGCTTGGCCCACAAGTCCCACAGCGACACAGCCTGCCGCTTGTTGCCCGCAATCGTCACGACAATCTCACCTGGCTTGGGCTGAACCGTCACCAAATTGATGGCGTGGGTGGTCAGCAGTTGGGTACGCTTTGCCTCAATGTCCTCGACCCTGAGACGGTCCGAGCCCGCTAGACGCACCAAGCAGCCATTGGGCGTCATGCGGGTGCCCAAAACAGCGGCCTGTAAGCCGTAGCTGTTCAAGGCTGTTTTGAGCTTCTTAGTGGTTTCCTGTGTCCACGCCTCGCGCTCGTCATCTGTCACAGCCGAGCCAGCCTGCTTGGCAACGATCAAGGCCGACAGGTGTTGTCCAATGGTTGCCACCGGCGGAGTCGGGGAAGCAGCTTCGACTTGGGTGGATGGAGCTATGGGCGAGACATCCGAGGGAGCGGCCGCAAGCAGACTTGTTGGCGCAGGTTGAACAGGCTCAACTGCGACTACGGTCTCTTGACCTTGCGCGGACTGCTGGCCAAGCTGTTCCAGCATCGCATGCCAGGCTACCCGCGCTGCGGGGCGATTGAACTGAACCGACTTCCACGGCTCCGAGCCGCCCAGTAAGGCCCGAGCATCGGTAGCCCCGGCTCCAGCCGCGTAAGCCTCCACCAGCTTGCGCAGCTCTGGCCGGTCAAAGACCTCCTGCCATGCTTGAACGCCATCGGTGTTGTCGATCTCGATCTGCTCCGATGCCGATTGAGACTGGGCCGCGTCAGCGGAATGTATGAAGATATGCGAATAGCCACGCAGTGCGATGTCCGCGTCGCCTTCGCGCAGCTTCGCCCGCGCCCTCTCCAACAACCCAGAGAGGCCAGGCGGAATCTCCGCGTCGATTAATAAGTCGGCCAGACGCGATAACCATACGTCGCGGTCAAGGCGACCTGGGTCGCCAAACAACGCGGCGCGGAACGTGGTCAACGTCGCCATGAGCTGCGCCTTCGACGACCGCCGTGCCTCAGCTGCGCCATCAGCCGTAACATACTTGGATTCCATCACGGCGATGCGCAGGCGAATCCCATCATCTACCTCTTCGACACAGAGAGCCAAGATATCGGCGATGCGGCTTTCTCGCTGGGCCAGCCAATCGGCATAGTCGTCAAGCAAGAAGAACACGCTGAACGACTGGCCGACAGTGGCCTGGGCGGTGAACTCCTCGGCGACCAGATGGCGGCTGAGGACAAGCCCGAGCATTTCGCCAGCGGAGACGCCACGCTTGGCGGCGCGTAGGATGATGTCACCAGAGACTGACAAGGCATCCTTCTTCATCCGCGCAGCGACCGCGTCGAGATCATCGCCGCCGAGCGACAGGCTCAGCTCGCCGAGACGCCGACGGATTAGCACGCCCAGCAGGCGCAGCTCGGAAGTCGAGCTCACGATCATGTTGCGCCCGTTGGTGGACGCTCGGCGATACCGAACAACCGTGATGCCGTTGTGCTGCAACTGCCGCTTGTCAAGCAGCTCGTCATAGGTGGCGACCCACTCGGCCAACACATGCGCGTCGTTCATGGTCGAAGCCAGCGCCTCATGCTGCAATGAGATGCGGCGTGCGGGCAGGTAGCGAGCTCCAACCGGCGCATCGGTCTGGCGATGAACTGCGGCCACGGCACCGACATAGGCCCATCCCGAGGCCGTCTGCCACGGACAAGTCAGAAAAGTGGTGGATTTGAGCTCGTTCTCGCCGGAGACGCTGCGGTATGACCAGCGCGACGGGGCGTGCTCCAAGCTGGGCCGATCATTGGTCCAGTCCACTGGAAGCCAATCTTCGACCGCAGTGCGCGACACTACGTCATGCAAGAAAGCCACGTCAAAAGGCTTGAATCCGCCTTCGCTCTGCCCTGGCGTCGCCGACGCTGGGGTCACGGCAATGCGCAGCTTGGAGATGAAGTTGTCCGAGGTCTCGCTGACCACAGGCAAGTCGGGGTCGTCGCCCGTCTTGTTGACCAGCTCCGCATAGACCCGGCGCAGCTTGGCCGGATCGCTGTGCCTGACAGATATATTGCATTGGAAGTCATCCTCGGTTTGCAGGCCCGCGAGCTCGCGTACGGTGGCCAATGGAAGCTCCGCAGCGTCGGCGTTGTAGAGCAACACGCTGAGGTTGGCCGCCTCGTGGGGCTGCAGGCCGATGTAGCGCTCCAACAGCTCGCGTGCTTGCTTGGCGGCGGCAGTCGGATCGACATCAGTCATCGAGTCCTCTTCGCCACGGACCGGCCGCTCAAAGAGGCTGTATCCGTTGACAGTACTACTTTCCGAGACAAGCAGCGGCTCGCTGCCGCGTTGCAGGACAGCGATCTCGGGATAGAACGGGTGCGCGAGCTCCTCGGAAAACTCCCGGAAGAAGATGTCACGGTGTCCGAACAGCACGCTATCGCTGGTGAGCAAATGAGTCACTAGGCCCGCGACGCGGCGGGTTTTGACCGCCAGCGCCTTCATCCGCTCGGGATGCCATGGTGGAATGATCAGCGACGGCTGCTCGCCGGATATGCGAGCAGTGCCAATGGAGAGCACCTCGGCCACCAGCTTGGCGCGGCACACGTCGCCTCGAGCATGGACCATCAAAGCATTGAGCAGCGCCGCGAACGACTCCGCTTGGCGCATGACAGCTTCGCCTTGCAAACCCGTATCGATAAACCCTTTCATAGCCAACAGGTAGTCGGCCTCGAACACATCCCAAGCTGCCCGAAGTTCGTCGCGCTGCTCCTTGGTCAAGCGACCCTCATTTGCAAGCTCTTTGATCCGATCCTTGATCTCGGCCCGCAAGCTACGCAGCTTGTTGGCCGGAGGGACCAGCGATCCAGCATCGCGCGAGAACGTGGCCTCCAGCGTTCCGGTGTCTAGCAGCGAGACGCTTTGCACGCCACCCTTCTTGCTGACCAGTCGGCGCGGCACCTCAGTGCAGCCCACCGCGCCCTTTTCCAGCAGGCGTCGCATATCAGACACCATTGCCAGCCCGATGGACTCGGGCCGATAGCTCCATACAAGCTGCGTCTTGTCGAGGACTGTCTCCCGGTCTCCGTCTCGCTGCACAAGCGCCACGTCGAATTTGATTTGGACCGCGCTTCGGGCCAGCGAGGACACGGGTTTAAGCGTCGCGCCGCGAAGCTCCTTCTCCTTGGCGAAAAACTTCTCGTAGTCGAAGAGCGGATCTGGCAGGTTGCCAGCGCCCATGCGCTCGACCCGCCATTCCACTCGAGCGCCCATCAGCTCCCTAAGGCCTCGATACATCGACGAGAAGTAAGACCCCACGTCATAGTTGAAGCGCTCTCGCCACTCCTTACGCCCCTTGTTAACTGTGAACCGCAAGAACCGATCGCCCGCCATGTCTCCCGCGCCGGCCAATAGGTGATGGGCCACGCCCGTGAAGCCATCGAGAAAGTCATTGCACTCGATGGCCTTGCCGAAGATCGCTTTTTCCCAACGCGTGTGGAGCGGCCGGGACTGCTCGATGTGGCGCCGGTGGAGCTCAAAGAAGACCTTGTCGTCGTCGTTCCATTCGGAGCGCTTCTCGCGGGCCTTGAGATCTTCAAGATGGCGCTTCCACTTTTCGTCGAGGGCGTCGGCATCGTCGCAGTCGTGCTCGAAGAATTTCAGCGTGTGTTCAGCCAGACCTTGCAACTTTTCCTTAGGTTTGTCGAAGATGTGGCAAACACCATCGGTCTCCCATTCCAACTCAGCCACATCGGCGGCAGGTTGGCTGTCGCCCACGGGAGCATTGATGAATGCATCCAATGCGACGCGGGCGGCGTCGGTGATGTCCGCCGCGTTGTCCGTCAACCGCTGCCGCATTTCGTCAGGGTCCAGCGGCTGCCCGTTGGGACGCAACCGCAGCAGCAACGGAGCGCGATGGGCGAAGAGTTTTTCGAAGGCCTTCTTCCACGGCTTGTAAGACGTGCCATAGGTCCTGGTGCTAGCGAAAAACGAAGTGTCCCTGGGCAATCCAACCTTGGGCAGCGACCAACCGATGGCGTCACGGATCGGCAAGCCGCGTGTCGAAGACATAGCCTCGGTGACGAGGGCGCAAAAGTCTCCGAGCTGCACCAACGCCAAGTCGTTTGCAGAGATCAGCCCCTTGAGGGCCGACCCGAATACCTGGCGGTCATCTGGAACCGGGGCCATGCCGGCAACGTGGCATGTGGCATCGACCCACGCTTCCTCGTTGGAGCGCAGCTCCTTGGCTCCCAATGCCGTGACGTGCCCCAAGGTGTCGGCAAGGTTGTGCTCATTGCCGTTGGCGGTGAGGATCGCCTCCTTTGCGGTCTGAGCGTTATTGCGCACGAAACCGGCGTTGTGCTGAATCAAAGCCTCGGGTGGCAAACCCTGGCCTTCGACCAAGGCCTCTGGGATCATGAGATCGACGCGGGAGGCGAGGTCGTGATTGGCTAGGACCGCGCGAGCGACCGCAGCGACTTGCGAAGAGGACAACTTGTCGAGGCGAAACAGCGCCGCTGAATCCTGCGCCGAGCCGTCGGCCTGCCGAGCGTCATTGATGCGCTTGGCCAGAATGTCGGCGCCGACGCGCCCAATGATCCGATCGGTCAGCAAATTTCTTCTCCCTTGAATCCAAACGGGTTTTCCACGAACGAGCAAGAATCGGAAAGCCGACGCACCAGCCCAAGCCCAACCAGCCGGGCTTCGAGATTGGCGCGGTTTTCGCTGAGCACCTCTTGGTCCACCTTCTTGTCGGCGACAAGGCGCGAGCCTTCCGCGTCGCCAATGACGATCCCGTAGCGCCGCTGAGCTTCGGCCAGGAATTCGTCGAACTGCATCCGGTCGTCGACGATGGACACCACCAGCATCTTGATGAGCCGATCGTTAGGGGCGTATCGCGTGCGCCGCGCAAGGCGCCGCGAACTAAGGCCAATGGCTCGCGACCACGACGCGTGAATCTTTCCGACGTGCTGCTCGTGCCGCGAGATAGCCATGTCCACAAGCGTCTCAATCAGTTTGTCGCCTGACATTCGCGTGTAGTCCGCCTCGTCATCCGCGTCTGCCGACGGCCACTGGAACAGTTCGCGCATGATGCGGGCGCGCTCCGCGTCTGGATAGTCGGACTTGGATGCGGCTTCCCACTCAGGCAGCAGGCGAGCTTGCTCGATGGAAGACCGGACTGCCTTGACCGAGAGGCCTTGATTGAGCTGGTAGCTGTCGCCTGAGAGAGCCCGGACCTTAGTTCGCTCCTTGGAGACGATCTCGCAGACGAACTCGACGGGGTCAGCATCACCAGCTTGCGCCTTGGCCTGCTCAAGGAAATACAACAGGAGATTGAGGCCAGCCGATGCGATCAAATGCTCCAACGCGTCATAGATTGGCATGTCCTTTGCGAGGATTGCCAACCAGTCCTCGCAAAGCTGGTCAAAGCGCGGATGGGTTGCGTGGGGCAGATAGCCCACGTCACGCGAATTCGAGGCCAACTGAGGCTCGCCCTGCAAGGCCCGCACCAGCCGGTTCATCGGCGCCGCGCGGTTGAAGAGGCGCTGCGAAAGCTGCGCCCCAAGCTCCGGCCCGCGAGCCGAGCGGCTGAGCATCAGATAGAGCAGCTCGCCCGTGCGGGCGAAGAACCGGCGGTCGTTGCTCGCGCCGCCCGAGTCGATCCGCAAGTCGTCGAACAACGCGTCAGGGCCAAAGGGGAAAACGAACTTCGAGCTCCAACGCTTGTTGCTGCGGGCCTCGAACGCCGATGAACGCAGTAGCTCAATGGCCTTGGCAAAGTCGTCGAAGCTGGAGAACGCCTTGCGCAGGTAGCCCATGTCCTCGTCGCCCAGATTGGTCGCGTCTTGGGCAAACAAGGCACTCCACTCGCGCCACTTCTCGTCGTCAGTGATGAACCGCTCGCGGATCGCCTCGACGAATGGGTTGTTGAATAGCAAGCCGCGAAGGCGAATTTGATGCTGGGGCCGATATCGCACTTTATCGCTTGGCGTAGCAACCAATGGGCTGTCAAGGTTCGACCCCAGCACGCCCAAAAATTCCAGCACCGTCAAATGCGGCAATTGCTCGTCATAGAGGCGGTGCCCCCAAATATGCTCATCGACGGCGAAATCGACCCGGTCAATGTCAATGCGCTGCCTCATTCGGAAATCCTCACGGTGATGGGCCGAGAGAACCCGTGGCCGCCTTGTTCAATGTCGATGAAGTTCAGAGTCAGCGAGCCAATGTCGGCACCTGCTTCCTCGTCGTCGTCCTGCTGACTGCGGCCTCGAATAAGCTCTGCCTTGCGCAGCAGCTTGGCCTTGAACGCCAGCATGTCCTCCAAACATTCGTTGGAGAAGCTGCCGGGAAGAGCGCCTTCGGCAACACGGGAGAGAAACTCGAAGCGCACTGGCGTAAGGTCAAAGGCCACAGAATTTCCGGCGCCTTGGGCCAACGACACGTCGAGAGAGGGACGGCTCGTCTTGGCCTCAAGCTTGACGGCCATGCCGACGCCATTGAGGCGGCGCGACGGCGCTTCGGTGTCGCACAGCACGCTGACACGCGACTGAGTGAAGCCGCCAGAGCTGGCGACGAAAATGCGGTCTACGTTGTCAATCAACAGGCCTGTCATCACGCGATTGAGCCCGCGCACCAGCCGTCCGCGCGTGGTCTCGGCGACCGCCTTCTTGTCGAGCAGGTCTGCGCGCATCTGCAAATATTCGCCCGCGAAACGGAACACCGTCATGGACCAGAAGGGATACCCCTCCTCGCCTGGCGGCAGCGTGAAGAAGAGCCTGCGGCGTTGCTCCTGCAACAGGTACATGAAGCCGGCGGCTCCTCCGTCGATACGGGCAGCCTCCTCGCCTTCAAGATACTTGTCCTGAGCGCTCAGTAGCCGTGGAGTGGCACCGTAGACCGGATCGCTGCCGATCAAACGGGCGAAAGCGGGCGTGAGCTTCACGTCGTCCTTGCCGTAGACCAATAGACCATCGGCGCCATTGGTGGTCTCATCGCCCACGCCAAAGGCCGCCATTGCCTTGAAAACCGGGCGGTCGGCCAGTCGCCGCTTGGGCAGGTTGGCGCCGAACGCATTGCCATAGACGCTCGCACGGTCCACGGCCCCTTGCTCCTGAATCCAAGCAACCTCGGCGCATGACATCAAGCCGTCCTTGGCATCTCGGTGCCCCAAGATCATGTTGGCACACAGCGCGAGCAAGTCGCGGACGGACAAATGCTGACCGTTGAGCCTGGCGATCTCCACTAAGTCGCCGAGGCGGCGCCCCAATTGCGCGCCATCACCCGTTCCGAGCAGGCGTTCGCGGTTCTCATAAATAGGGCAGACCTTACCGTCAGATTTCAATGAACAGCTGGCGCAATTGTCCCATTCGACATGCTTGGCGACGGCCGCGACCACCTCCTCCAAGGCCATTCGGCCCACGCTGCGGCTGAGGTCGAATACGGCGAGCCGCTCAGGCTCCTGGCCCGCTTGCAAGAAGAATTCCTGCAGCGGCTTGCGAAGCGGATGGTTACGGCTTTGCCTGCGTCCCAAATCGCGAAGCCGATCGAGCACCTGGCCGTGGTTGGCGGCCAAGATGACGATCTCAGAGTCGTCGCTACCGAGCACCGACTTTTCAAGGCGGGCCAACGGGGCATCGCTCTCCTCACCGTTGAACTCGCTGAGGTCCTTGATGAAGACGGCCAAGCGGCCATCGGCCAGGCGATGCTCTTTAATGTTCCCTTTGGCAGCCCACGCGCGCGGATCGCCACCCATGGATGTCCACAGCGCACGGCAGTGATAGGTCTTCCCATCGCCGGCCGTGCCCGCGATCAACATCGAACCAAGCTTGCCCGAGGCTACATGAGCCTTCATTAGCTCGAGCATCGGCGTGCTAAGCGCGATGGGCTGCACTTTGGCCCGGCCCACGGCTCCGGCCACGTATTCATCGAACATCGTCAGGTTGTTCGGCGTCGGCCCGTAGGTGCGCAAAAAGCGCACCCAAGCGCTTGATGGCGGTACGCCTGCTTCGCCGGCAATCATGTTTTGTTCTGTCAATTACACACTCCCCATGATTTGATAATTGTCTGTCTCGTTATGGATGATTGGGCTTGGGCGTTGCCGCGTCAAGCGAGGCTCCAAAATTATGTATTTGAATCACTGAACCTTGGTGGACACTCTCACCATCTAGCACCTCGACAAAGCATCCTTGCCTCGATCGTGTTCTGCCATCCGCTAGTGTAACAAGCGGACTTTGAATTAAAGTATGTAAACGATCCTTTCCGTCTATTTCCCCCGGCCTTCGATCTTTGGGAATAACATCACACCAGCTCTCGTTGCCCACCCCACTTCATATTCCTCAGGCAGAAATAGGCAATACCGACTGATATCTACACTGAGAAGATCTCTCAGTCTGTTGCCTGTAGTCCGGCTTTGCGTAATGCATGTCAATGCGCTCGCATAGATCGCCTCAAAAATTAGTTCCCACAGTCGCTCTGAAATTCTTGACCAAGCGGTTGGCAACATGCGCGGTGGAATCTGGATGCATGGCGGTATTTCCTGGCCCCGCAGCAAACCAATCATGCGCTTTCCTTCTAGACTGGCACGCCACCACAGGTAAGCGCAATCTGTAGCCGATCCCATATCGTCGGAATGCAGATTCTCCTCGTCGCCTTTTACCAGTCTGGTTAGGGGGGCGCATATAAACGTAGTTTCAATCCGCGTTTTAACACGCCGGTAGGCCCGCATTGCAGCGTAGCTATCCACTGGTCCAGTTCGCATTGAGTTATTCAACTCGGCGAGTTGCACCACTTCGAATTGGATAGCGTTTAGTTTTAGCCCATGGCCCTCTCCAATTCCCCGCAACGCCGTCAAAGCACCAAACGTCAGGCAAGCGGATTCACGCGGGCTATTCATGCCAGCGTAGATCGCCCAATCCCTCAGAAAACCGAACGCGTAATTGGTGTCTTGCAGTTTTCTGCACCAGTCGCCTAAGGGCCGCCAAGCTTCCTCGTATTGCTTTTTTAAAAAATTGCGGTCATCAAACAAGTTGCGAATACTCGGGATGTTGTTTGCCAACGAACCGCCGCACCATGGGCAGCAGAATGGTCGGTTGAACCACCCAACGAACAATCGGCACTCCGGCAGGCGTCGGTTGCATACACCACACGCGTCTTTGAGCTCCGTGCCATGTGCAGGACACGCAACCAGGCTTGGTAGTTGGAAATAAATCGAGTGGTACCCCTGCTCCAAACAAGACGGGCAGTACCGAAACTGTTCTGTGAACAGAGGCGTCCAGCAAAGATGTTCGCTCAGCCTGGTGTATGTCGCTCCTTCCCACGCGGCATCATCCATGCCAAGTTGTTTTGCCAGCGCGTAGGAATGGCCGCGGCCGCGTATCGAAGCGAGCAAGCTATGCGATCGTGGTTCAGCCGCCCCTCTTTGCGAGATAGTCGCCAGCAGCTCTCTGTCTTTCATACAGTTTGCGTGCGCAGCGCGTAACGCAAGACACATCATTGATGCTCCCGGCCAACACCATGCAGAGGACCATGTCCAGGCCTTGTTACCTTGCATTGCGCTCTTTGCTTGCTATTTTCGTGGACGGATCGAACTCGCGCAGCGCTGGCAGATTGGAGCGCTCAACGGCCTGCAACCAATCGATATCGGTAGGAGGAAGTCCTGTCGGTTGACGCAAACCGTGTTCAAGAATGCTGCATACGATTTCATGCAAGGGCTGCATCTCGATATCGCGTTGCGGAGAGAGGAAAGTGGAGAGTTGCGACCAAAGCGCTCTCGCCTGCCCTGTCA